>WLWD01006003.1_pt1 | contig 127830 bp, 124 predicted proteins | sample 6712731 | NCBI WGS metagenome assembly WLWD01 (sample SAMN12718690, study PRJNA576275) | sponge metagenome | isolation source: marine sponge | host: Mycale hentscheli | place: New Zealand: South Island, Marlborough, Capsize Point | collected 2014-11-01 | reverse complement strand
AAGAAATGTAGTGAGCTACAAAGCAGACTCTGCACTCAATTTGTTTCCCTTTTAAGTTACAGGCAATCCATCAAACGGAAGTGGAGGTTTTCCTGGAGTCTGTAATGACGGAGATCTCAGAGGAGAACAGTACACTATGGGTCAGACGTTCATCAATGGTGGAGGAGACTTCATCTCCAACACGTCCCTACTTCTGACAGCTTGTGCAGGCGGAAGTTTCGGAGGAGTTTGTCGACGTAATTTTGACGACATGGATGCAGCACTAGCCTGTACTTTCTTAGGCTACAGTAAGTTGTTACTGCTTTGGGATACCTTTAGAGTAAGTAATTACAAGGAGTTTAAAGAGGTTATTAGCATTTAAAAATAACCACTAGTGTTGTAGGGCTTCAATTTACATTTAGATATCATTAACACTAATATCACATCTGCTATGCATTCAAATACAAGGTAAAAATAAAGGCCAATAGCCAAGTGGTCTAGATTTTAGAACTACAACCACTTGTTTGAGATTAGAGTTATGATTTTCAAAATGGATATAATTACAGACTATGGAGGAGAAGTAGCCTACAATCAGAGTAACAGTTACGGAGGGTTCATATCCATTCAAGATGTGAGCTGCACTGGCCAGGAAACTAGCGCCAATCAATGCAATGTATCTACTGACATCACTCCAGACTGTTTCAGTCCCTACAACATTGTCAGAATCAACTGCTTCTCTGTCGGTAAGTTTAAATACACAGTGTTTAATGACAGATTGATTCACTGTCTACAATGTTGAGGTTCATGTATTACTGACTTCTTTTCCAGTTCCTATTCCTTGTGATGAAAGAGGAGCACTATTTCCAGTACAAACTCAGAGTTCTACTAGCTTTGCAGTTCTTCCCAACGGCAACATAGAAAACTCTTACACGGCTCAGCTAGCTTATTGTGTGAACGGAACAGTCTATGGAGTGTGTCAGACTGGATTTGACGAAGCTGACGCTTTAGTAGCCTGTCGAAGCTTTCTTCAATATACTCCAGGAATACCGTATATATCCAGTATGCGATAACATATTTGTGAGAAGGAAGATTTCAATTGTTTTGTTGTGCAGGAGCTGAAGCTGTGACGGACTTGTATACCAACAACATGGCACCGCTCTATTTGCAGGACGTATCTTGCAATGGGACGGAAGTGTCCTACACAGAGTGCACGGCATCGACAGAACTGGATACAGAATGTATGGATCCATCAAGGGCAGCAGGTGTACGTTGTTACATTGAAGGTACGTATGTAGAATAATCTATCAGTTGAATGCTATTTAGGGTAGTTAAAAGCAATTGTTTTCAGATTCTGTCTTGTTATTTAAATAAATTCATTTGTTCTCGTTACTTGTTGTTGTTGTTTTTTTCTCACTAGTCTCATAGCCCAGTTAGTAGGACATTGTGGCAATATAGAAGCGTTTATACTTAGAATAATTGTGTTTTGCTGCAGTTGACGGCTCACCAGGCAATGGTACACTCCAGCCGCCTGGAAGTTTTCTTCCTCCAGGTATGCTTTTTAGTTTTGAATTAGCAAACAAATGTTCATATGTTTGTCTACTATTACAGTGCCACTCTATCCTGTGGGACCAGAATTTGGAGATATATTTGTTTCGCTTGGTGACGATTCCAGTTTTGCCATTCCTTTTAGTATCCCATTTGCCGGAGTTCTTTTCAACAGACTTTATGTCAACAGCAATGGAGTCATATCTCTAGGCTCTCCTTATGAAACCCCTGGCATCAGCAGCTTTCCTACCACATCTCCACCTCTCATTGCTCCATTCTGGATAGATCTGAATCCTTCAGTCAATGGGACCATCTCCTACAGATACATCTTTAACACCTCTTCTATCGATCAAGGAATCAATGCATTTAACGGTTTCAGTTTTCCACTGTACAGATCCACTTCTGCTCTACTGATTACGTGGGACGAAGTTATTCGTTATGGTCGATCAGAAATAGCAGAAACATTCCAAGTTATACTGAGTACTAACGGAACCAGCAGTTATGCCTATTTTCTTTACAATGATGAAGTTTATCCAAGAGGAGCAGTAGTAGGAATCAATGTAGGAGACGGACTCAACTTTGTGGAACAGACATCGAGGTTTGACAGTAGCACAATAGCCCAAGGCACCAACAATCCTCTCTTCCAGTTCAGAGGTTTATATTTCTATCGCTTGGACAATCTTACAGGTATACTAGGGTTCTAGAAAGTATTCATCATGAGGAGTTTTGTAAATTAGAAAAATGAGATAAGGACGGGACGTTAAATATGATTGCTAATGTCGTTTAAGTTATTGCGCTTTCACGACAGTTCTATACCTAATGCTAATTGATATTGATTTAGTGGTACGCTGAATACAAATCAAGTCATTATTTAGATTCATATACAGAAAGCCTGTATTGTTAGATGAAACCTGTATTGTTAGTCTAAGCATAGGTTTAGTATATACCAATAACGAAGCAAAGCAGACTCTGCACTCAATTTGTTTCCCTTTTAATTTACAGGCAATCCATCAAACGGAAGCGGAGGTTTTCCTGGAGTCTGTAATGACGGAGATCTCAGAGGAGAGCAACACACTATGGGTCAGACGTTCATCAATGGTGGAGGAGACTTCATCTCCAACACGTCCCTACTTCTGACAGCTTGTGCAGGCGGAAGTTTCGGAGGAGTTTGTCGACGTAATTTTGACGACATAGATGCAGCACTAGCCTGTACTTTCTTAGGCTACAGTAAGTTGTTACTACTTTGGGATACCTTTAGAGTAAGTAATTACAAGGAGTTTAAAGAGGTTATTAGCATTTAAAAATGACCACTAGTGTTGTAGGGTTTCAATTTACATTTAGATATCATTAACACTTATATCACCTGCTATGCATTCAAATACAAGGTAAAAATAAAGGCCAATAGCCAAGTGGTCTAGATTTTAGAACTACAACCACTTGTTTGAGATTAGAGTTATGATTTTCAAAATGGATATAATTACAGACTATGGAGGAGAAGTAGCCTACAATCAGAGTAACAGTTACGGAGGGTTCATATCCATTCAAGATGTGAGCTGCACTGGCCAGGAAACTAGCGCCAATCAATGCAATGTATCTACTGACATCACTCCAGACTGTTTCAGTCCCTACAACATTGTCAGAATCAACTGCTTCTCTGTCGGTAAGTTTAAATACACAGTGTTTAATGACAGATTGATTCACTGTCTACAATGTTGAGGTTCATGTATTACTGACTTCTTTTCCAGTTCCTATTCCTTGTGATGAAAGAGGAGCACTATTTCCAGTACAAACTCAGAGTTCTACTAGCTTTGCAGTTCTTCCCAACGGCAACATAGAAAACTCTTACACGGCTCAGCTAGCTTATTGTGTGAACGGAACAGTCTATGGAGTGTGTCAGACTGGATTTGACGAAGCTGACGCTTTAGTAGCCTGTCGAAGCTTTCTTCAATATACTCCAGGAATACCGTATATATCCAGTATGCGATAACATATTTGTGAGAAGGAAGATTTCAATTGTTTTGTTGTGCAGGAGCTGAAGCTGTGACGGACTTGTATACCAACAACATGGCACCGCTCTATTTGCAGGACGTATCTTGCAATGGGACGGAAGTGTCCTACACAGAGTGCACGGCATCGACAGAACTGGATACAGAATGTATGGATCCATCAAGGGCAGCAGGTGTACGTTGTTACATTGAAGGTACGTATGTAGAATAATCTATCAGTTGAATGCTATTTAGGGTAGTTAAAAGCAATTGTTTTCAGATTCTGTCTTGTTATTTAAATAAATTCATTTGTTCTCATTACTTGTTGTTGTTGTTTTTTTTCTCACTAGTCTCATAGCCCAGTTAGTAGGACATTGTGGCAGTATAGAAGCGTTTATACTTAGAATAATTGTGTTTTGCTGCAGTTGACGGCTCACCAGGCAATGGTACACTCCAGCCGCCTGGAAGTTTTCTTCCTCCAGGTATGCTTTTTAGTTTTGAATTAGCAAACAAATGTTCATATGTTTGTCTACTATTACAGTGCCACTCTATCCTGTGGGACCAGAATTTGGAGATATATTTGTTTCGCTTGGTGACGATTCCAGTTTTGCCATTCCTTTTAGTATCCCATTTGCCGGAGTTCTTTTCAACAGACTTTATATCAACAGTAACGGGGTTATATCTCTAGGTTCACCTTTTACAACACCAGTAACAAGAAGCTTTCCTACCACATCTCCACCTCTCATTGCTCCATTCTGGATAGATCTGAATCCTTCAGTCAATGGGACCATCTCCTACAGATACATCTTTAACACCTCTTCTATCGATCAAGGAATCAATGCATTTAACGGTTTCAGTTTTCCACTGTACAGATCCACTTCTGCTCTACTGATTACGTGGGACGAAGTTATTCGTTATGGTCGATCAGAAATAGCAGAAACATTCCAAGTTATACTGAGTACTAACGGAACCAGCAGTTATGCCTATTTTCTTTACAATGATGAAGTTTATCCAAGAGGAGCAGTAGTAGGAATCAATGTAGGAGACGGACTCAACTTTGTGGAACAGACATCGAGGTTTGACAGTAGCACAATAGCCCAAGGCACCAACAATCCTCTCTTCCAGTTCAGAGGTTTATATTTCTATCGCTTGGACAATCTTACAGGTATACTAGGGTTCTAGAAAGTATTCATCATGAGGAGTTTTGTAAATTAGAAAAATGAGATAAGGACGGGACGTTAAATATGATTGCTAATGTCGTTTAAGTTATTGCGCTTTCACGACAGTTCTATACCTAATGCTAATTGATATTGATTTAGTGGTACGCTGAATACAAATCAAGTCATTATTTAGATTCATATACAGAAAGCCTGTATTGTTAGATGAAACCTGTATTGTTAGTCTAAGCATAGGTTTAGTATATACCAATAACGAAGCAAAGCAGACTCTGCACTCAATTTGTTTCCCTTTTAATTTACAGGCAATCCATCAAACGGAAGCGGAGGTTTTCCTGGAGTCTGTAATGACGGAGATCTCAGAGGAGAGCAACACACTATGGGTCAGACGTTCATCAATGGTGAAGGAGACTTCATCTCCAACACGTCCCTACTTCTGACAGCTTGTGCAGGCGGAAGTTTCGGAGGAGTTTGTCGACGTAATTTTGACGACATAGATGCAGCACTAGCCTGTACTTTCTTAGGCTTCAGTAAGTTGTTACTACTTTGGGATACCTTTAGAGTAAGTAATTACAAGGAGTTTAAAGAGGCAATTTACAATTAGATATCATTAACACTAATATCACATCTGCTATGCATTCAAGGTAAAAATAAAGGCCAATAGCCAAGTGGTCTAGATTTTAGAACTACAACCACTTGTTTGAGATTAGAGTTATGATTTTCAAAATGGATATAATTACAGACTATGGAGGAGAAGTAGCCTACAATCAGAGTAACAGTTACGGAGGGTTCATATCCATTCAAGATGTGAGCTGCACTGGCCAGGAAACTAGCGCCAATCAATGCAATGTATCTACTGACATCACTCCAGACTGTTTCAGTCCCTACAACATTGTCAGAATCAACTGCTTCTCTGTCGGTAAGTTTAAATACACAGTGTTTAATGACAGATTGAGTTTCACTGTCTACAATGTTGAGGTTCATGTATTACTGACTTCTTTTCCAGTTCCTATTCCTTGTGATGAAAGAGGAGCACTATTTCCAGTACAAACTCAGAGTTCTACTAGCTTTGCAGTTCTTCCCAACGGCAACATAGAAAACTCTTACACGGCTCAGCTAGCTTATTGTGTGAACGGAACAGTCTATGGAGTGTGTCAGACTGGATTTGACGAAGCTGACGCTTTAGTAGCCTGTCGAAGCTTTCTTCAATATACTCCAGGAATACCGTATATATCCAGTATGCGATAACATATTTGTGAGAAGGAAGATTTCAATTGTTTTGTTGTGCAGGAGCTGAAGCTGTGACGGACTTGTATACCAACAACATGGCACCGCTCTATTTGCAGGACGTATCTTGCAATGGGACGGAAGTGTCCTACACAGAGTGCACGGCATCGACAGAACTGGATACAGAATGTATGGATCCATCAAGGGCAGCAGGTGTACGTTGTTACATTGAAGGTACGTATGTAGAATAATCTATCAGTTGAATGCTATTTAGGGTAGTTAAAAGCAATTGTTTTCAGATTCTGTCTTGTTATTTAAATAAATTCATTTGTTCTCGTTACTTGTTGTTGTTGTTTTTTTCTCACTAGTCTCATAGCCCAGTTAGTAGGACATTGTGGCAATATAGAAGCGTTTATACTTAGAATAATTGTGTTTTGCTGCAGTTGACGGCTCACCAGGCAATGGTACACTCCAGCCGCCTGGAAGTTTTCTTCCTCCAGGTATGCTTTTTAGTTTTGAATTAGCAAACAAATGTTCATATGTTTGTCTACTATTACAGTGCCACTCTATCCTGTGGGACCAGAATTTGGAGATATATTTGTTTCGCTTGGTGACGATTCCAGTTTTGGAATTCCTTTTAGTATCCCATTTGCCGGAGTTCTTTTCAACAGACTTTATATCAACAGTAACGGGGTTATATCTCTAGGTTCACCTTTTACAACACCAGTAACAAGAAGCTTTCCTACCACATCTCCACCTCTCATTGCTCCATTCTGGATAGATCTGAATCCTTCAGTCAATGGGACCATCTCCTACAGATACATCTTTAACACCTCTTCTATTGATGATGGAATCAATGCATTTAACGGTTTCAGTTTTCCACTGTACAGATCCACTTCTGCTCTACTGATTACTTGGGACGAAGTTGTTCGCTTTGGGGTATCAGAAATTACTGAGACATTTCAAGCTATACTGAGTACTAACGGAAACAGCAGTTATGTTTACTTTGCTTACAGTGACGAAAGATATCCAAGTGGAGCAGTAGTAGGAATCAATGTAGGAGACGGACTCAACTTTGTGGAACAGACATCTAGGTTTGACAGTAGCACAATAGCCCAAGGAACCAACAATCCTCTCTTCCAGTTCAGAGGTTTATATTTCTATCGCTTGGACAATCTTACAGGTATACTAGGGTTCTAGAAAGTATTCATCATGAGGAGTTTTGTAAATTAGAAAAATGAGATAAGGACGGGACGTTAAATATGATTGCTAATGTCGTTTAAGTTATTGCGCTTTCACGACAGTTTTATACCTAATGCTAATTAATATTGATTTAGTGGTATGCTGAATACAAATCAAGTCATTATTTAGATTCATATACAGAAAGCCTGTATTGTTAGATGAAACCTGTATTGTTAGTCTAAATAAACCAATAGCGAAGAAATGTAGCGAGCTACAAAGCAGACTCTGCACTCAATTTGTTTCCCTTTTAATTTACAGGCAATCCATCAAACGGAAGCGGAGGTTTTCCTGGAGTCTGTAATGACGGAGATCTCAGAGGAGAACAATACACTATGGGTCAGACATTCATCAATGGTGAAGGAGACTTCATCTCCAACGCATCCCTACTTCTGACAGCTTGTGCAGGCGGAAGTTTCGGAGGAGTTTGTCGACGTAATTTTGACGACATAGATGCAGCACTAGCCTGTACTTTCTTAGGCTACAGTAAGTTGTTACTACTTTGGGATACCTTTAGAGTAAGTAATTACAAGGAGTTGAAAGAGGTTATTAGCATTTAAAAATAACCACTAGTGTTGTAGGGTTTCAATTTACAATTAGATATCATTAACACTAATATCACATCTGCTATGCATTCAAGGTAAAAATAAAGGCCAATAGCCAAGTGGTCTAGATTTTAGAACTACAACCACTTGTTTGAGATTAGAGTTATGATTTTCAAAATGGATATAATTACAGACTATGGAGGAGAAGTAGCCTACAATCAGAGTAACAGTTACGGAGGGTTTATATCCATTCAAGATGTGAGCTGCACTGGCCAGGAAACTAGCGCCAATCAATGCAATGTATCTACTGACATCACTCCAGACTGTTTCAGTCCCTACAACATTGTCAGAATCAACTGCTTCTCTGTCGGTAAGTTTAAATACACAGTGTTTAATGACAGATTGATTCACTGTCTACAATGTTGTGGTTCATGTATTACTGACTTCTTTTCCAGTTCCTATTCCTTGTGATGAAAGAGGAGCACTATTTCCAGTACAAACTCAGAGTTCTACTAGCTTTGCAGTTCTTCCCAACGGCAACATAGAAAACTCTTACACAGCTCAGCTAGCCTATTGTGTCAACGGAACAGTCTATGGAGTGTGTCAGACTGGATTTGACGAAGCTGACGCTTTAGTAGCCTGTCGAAGCTTTCTTCAATATACTCCAGGAATACCGTATATATCCAGTATGCGATAACATATTTGTGAGAAGGAAGATTTCAATTGTTTTGTTTTACAGGAGCTGAAGCTGTGACGGACTTGTATACGAACAACATGGCACCGCTCTATTTGCAGGACGTATCTTGCAATGGGACGGAAGTGTCCTACACAGAGTGCACGGCATCGACAGAACTGGATACAGAATGTATGGATCCATCAAGGGCAGCAGGTGTACGTTGTTACATTGAAGGTACGTATGTTGAATAATCTATCAATTTAATGCTTTTTAGGGTAGTTTTAAGCATCCGTAATGTTAGTGGGTTATGAAGTTTTCATTACAGTCCTATTTCTAGTGCTAATTGGCTTTGACTTCGGGCTCTGTTATAACTCAAACAGTATTTCTAGTCTAAGATTAATGTGTCGTATACCAATAGTGTAAGAATGTAGCAAGTTACATATCAGACTTCTAATAGTGATTCGCTCTGTTCGTTCGCACTAATTATATACAATATTATATATTGGATATTATTTTGAGTATTTGTATCACGTGATACTACAATAATTAAATACTTTAACATGTCATGCTTATCTCATAAATCTCTCTAAGACCTTGTCATGAAGATGATGATATATACCGACAGAATGGTGGAGCAGCTTATGAAATGAAGGACCCCATACTGTCTATAGCTACTCCCAAAAATATGATTATGTTTTTCTGTCTATCTAATAACTGAACATCATTTCCAAAACTGATCAGTCAATAGGCCAATTGTTGTTGTAGTAAAAGTATCACAAAATAGGCCAGTATCACACAAATAATAGTTTTAGCTTATTTTATTCACTTCTGTGTAACATGGGATGTCTTTTGTTTTGTAAGCACTTAGCCATTTTACATCCATTTTCAATTTCCAGTTGGTGGCAGTGGATCTGGGAGTGGGTCTGGCGGTAGAGGTGAAGTTGTCCCAGGTAAAAATATATGACTACTAGTAAATATATTGTTAACGTCTCTTGTTTTATAGTTGGTCCAGTCTTAGCATTTGGAGTGGCAGCTGGAGACAGTGTTCTACCTCCTGGATGCACTCAAAACTCTGCCCCCATATATTTAAGTCCACCTTTTGTGTTTTTTGGTAGAAGTCTCTCCACTTTATACGTCAATTCAGATGGGTACTTTTCGTTTGAAGAAATCTTCACTTATTGTTGCAATGTTTATTTTCCCACTCCTTCTCCACCTCTCATCGCTATTCTGTGGCGAGGATACAACACCAGTAGATTCGGAAGAAATGACAGTGTAACCTACAGATTCACAAGAGATGCACAAGTTCTCAGCAATATTTCGAGTGCTATTCGAAGCATAGGATACAACATCACACCTGCTTATGCTGTCATAGCTACCTGGTACATGACCCCCACAGACAATACTAATGACTCTTCTCTGTATACTTTCCAAGCGATATTGACCAGTGATGGCTACAGAAGTTTTGTTGCCTTTGCCTACGGAGATGTTGGTGGGATTCAGGGTGTTCAAGTGGGTTTCAACCTGGGTGATGGCTACACTTCAGACAATATTTTGTCCAACAGATACTTTTACTCTTCTGTAGACATCCATACCACATCTAATGTTGCAATACCGGGTCTTCACATCTTCAGAGTAGATAGTAAGTGTGAAACTTTAAATACAAGTAATGTAGACATATTAAACTAGTCATGCGCTTCAGCACAATAGCAGGCGAGTTCCCTAGCTTTATTTATTAATTTTCAATGCAATGCGAACATTCAGTTTTTAGTCATATATATTATATACATAGTTAGCTAGCAAGAGGGCACCCTTAAGTGTATGGTGGTTTCATTTTTAAAAAATAAATTCATTTTCAGTACTTGACTACATGTGCTTCTAATGCCGCATGGACTATATGTCCTAATATTTTTTGTGTATGGACAATTGGCTACACATGCCATAGAGTCTAGCTTCACTTAAACATTGTATCAAAATTTAATTTGTTGTCAGCACGCTGACATATGTTTGCAAAAGTATTGCTAATGTTGTTAGCAGTAAGTAAGTACCATCAATAGTATTCAATAACATGTGGACGATCAAGAAATCAGTTGATGAACTCTTTTATTGTTCGCAGACTTAGAATCTTCATTTGGATCCACATCGACTCCAGGCACATCATCACCACCTATTCAGCAATGCTATGAAGGGCAAGTTGTGGTATCAGAAATCAACTCCACTACCACCACTACTAATAACCTGGAGTCGCTTACCGAGTACTACTTAGTACCTCGTGTGTGTGTCAATGGATCTCTTGGTTTTATCTGCGACAGAGGTTGGGATAACAACGAAGCCAGGCAGATATGTTCTCGTCGTGCCAATTACCCATACGGTAAGTAGTGTTTATATTTAGGTGAAGAAAGTGTTAACGTATGTTACATGTTTCAGATTTTCAGGCACTGCAGGGATTGAGCGTTGATTCCAGATTTTCACCAGTCCGCTATGCCATTCAAGATGTCAACTGCAGCTTTTATTCCTACTATTATGACTTAAATAACTGTAACTTCAATATCGCAGATAATTCAGTTTGTGGAGTTGGAGGATCTTCGTCAGTAGCAGGAGTAGTGTGCAGAGAGAGTAAGTACATTTAAAGCAGAGCAGCATTGTGTAGTAAAACTAATCTAGCTCTTTAGTTCAGAATTTCACATCTGGTTACAGTAATTGACTATAAGACTTGTGTAAATCAAATACCTTTTAATATACTGTGCTTTGTAGGATCTCCCAGTTGTACTGACGGCAATATTCGACTCAGGAACGATACATATCAGTACACCGGGTACACCACCGTCACTGGTCGAGTGGAGGTGTGTCATAATGGGACATACATAGCCGTGTGTAGTGGTGGTCTGGGAGAACTGGAAGCTGAGATAGCTTGTAGACAGCGTGGATACAGTGCACCTTACTACGGTACGTAGAAATGTTGATGATGGATGTAGATGAAGAATTTAAAATAGCAAAAATAATTTACAACTTTGTATTTCAGAATCTAGTATCATTGAGCTCACAAATTGGCCAGGCGACGTTCTTTCAAGTGTCGAATGCAATGGGAATCAAAGTAGTAACTATGATTATCGAAGCTGTGAGAGGTCAACAGAAAGCTGTACAAGTAGTGACAGAATAGCTGGTATTATGTGCACTGAAGGTAAGTTCTCTATTACACTTTTTGCTAGTGGATACTTGTGCATTTTTTTTGATGTATTTGCTTTTCTTTTAGTTTTTAGTCAATGTTCTAATGACGGTTCGGTGCGCTACACCAACATCAACACTTTCTCCAACAGTTCCGGTAGCTACAATACAGCTAGCTTAGAAGTTTGCTATAACGGGACATATGGATCTGTATGTGACAAGTACATTTCTCAGGAGACTGCAGATATCATTTGTCAGAATCGGTTCAATTCACCTCAAGGTCAAGGTTAGTAGTAACAGGTCATACCTGCAGTCATGGGTTTCTAATTTATAAAATTGAACTTTTCTAGTTTTGAACTTAATATATTTCTCTGTAGTATTTGCTCTGTTGAAATTCTAAAAGGGTATACACGAAATAGTCTTTTAACTTTGAATGGCAATAATTTTAAAATATTTTTTCGTTGGTACGTACATTGTTTACAGTTATTGCTAGTCCAGCTATGAGGAAGCTACAAATTGTTCTGGAAAGTGTAGACCAATGCCAAACTCCTTACTACTGTGGAGGATCGACATTTGGTATTACAGACCCGGATTGTGTGGGCACTAGCAGAGCAGCTGGGATCAGCTGTTTCAGGACTTGTTTCAATGGACAAACCAGGATTGTGGGAGGAAACAAATACTACGAAGGAGTAGTTGAGATCTGCAGGAACAATGAGTGGGGCGTTATCTGTGATCAGGGATGGAACGATGTCAGTGCTGCAGTACTATGCCAAGAGAGAGGATTCGGAGCAGGTAATGCATAACCTTAAATGCATGATATGGTTAAGTTCATTCTAGAGAAACAAAAGATAAAATGCAATTTTTACCAACTCAAATTTTGAAGTTGCAAATGTGTTCACAATTCAACATCAGAAAGTAAAAAAAAAAATTTTTTTTTAACTATATGTTCTTTAATGCAATAAGTTTGTGTACTCTTAGGTGGCAGTTCAGCAGTTATGGGTTTGGACAGTGCACAACCTATTATTGCCAGCCATGTGACCTGCAGCCTTCAGTATAACTATGCTCTACAAACATGCCTCAATTGTTCTGTTATTCCCAATGAATGTTCAGGAAGCACAGTGGCAGGCGTGAAATGTCAACCTGGAGTTGGTGAGCTACCGGGACACTCCATGTTTATGAATTATACAAATTGCATATTGATTTATATGGCAATACTGCCTTAATATTTGCTAATGTTTTGTTTTGTTTTTCTTCATTATCGTTGTTCTTTTAAAAACTTATTAATTTATTTATTTTATTTATTTTTGTTTAGTGTTGGTGGACATCGTTCGTGAAGGAAGCTTGGAATACAATTCACCATTTTCTCTTCGTTGCAATGGAGTTCATAGTCCCTTCAATGCTACTCCTAGCAATTACCAGTGGTCAGACAGCAATGGGCCTGTTCTCAATAGTAGCCGTAGGAACACCAAATTATTGTTTTCTGGAAGGAATCACACATACAGTCCTGTATTTTTCAACACAACGTTAGACTTTGAAACATTTTTAGTACAAGATGCTGGAATTTACAATTGCTCTCTGTCTATTGAAATAACATATCCAGATAATTCTACAGCAACTATTACGAATACCACATACCATACTATAAATCTGAAAGGTAGGTCCCATGAAGAGGTATTATTATACTGAGATGGTTCTTGAAATACTTTATTCTGTGGCATTATTTGTTACAGTTCCTCCTCCAATAGTTTATACAGCACTTACTCCTGAACCTTATTTGGTTGGTCAACTGTTTGAAGTTACTTGTTTTAGTAATGTTGTGGAAGGATTGTCAATTAATGAAGTGGAGATTTCATTTGAGAAAGATGGAAATACGATTGACAGCAATAGCAGAATAACAGTCGGCTCAATTAGATATGAAAATGTTAGCTTGTTTTCGAGGACTATAACTATATCGCAATTGGTTGGAAGTGACACTGGAAATTATACTTGTCGCAGCAGCATCAAAGGTCAACATGTGTATTCTAATGAAACCATCTTAACTGGGTCATTCGTGGTAGAAGGAGGTAAGTATTGTAAATAGGCTACAGTTGCCATTACTTTATAATTCAGTACTAAATTGCATTTTTAAAGTAAATTCTGTAATGTTTAAGTTGCTACGGAATTATTTAATACTCCCTTTACTCGTCTTGCTATTTTTCTTGTAGTCCCACTATTTTCTACTATACCTACAATTGAGATAGCTGGACTTAGAAATATCACTGTTTTGGAAGGGTCGACTATTATTTTGAATGTCAACATCAATGCTACTCCACCAGTTAATGTATCAAATATTCAATGGCTCTTTACTCAGTTTGGCAAATATATGACAGTGGATATTACTTCTATGACTTTGTTGCATGATGACCAAACTGTAATAGATTTGAGCTCAGATAGACTCTCTTTAATTTTAAGAAATGTGTCTTATAAATCTTCTGGAATTTACACTGTTATGGCAACAAATGAAGCAGGGACAGGCAGGACTTCTTTTAATGTGGAAGTACAGAGTAAGTTAATGAACTAGTTAGTTGGTTTAGATGTAGCAGAGCTACAGAGCTAACCGAGTGCTTATTCCTTTGACAGATATAAGTTTAGTAAGCCATAAATTCTCGGCCTTGTTGGCCTTCAAGTGGCATGAGAAATGAATAAAACTGAACAGAGCCACAGCTTATATGCTGTTTGATACCATCAAGGTGAATTGTGTGTGTGAATGTGACTGAATGGCACTGAATGGCAAGGTGTTAATTGCCAGTTTGTACAACCAGGTTGAAGTGAGAAAAATAGAGTAAGGGCCAAGCAAAGAGATTAAGATTCCTTGCCATTCAGTCACATTCACACACACAATTCACCTTGATTGTATCAAACAGCATATAAGCTGTGGCTCTGTTCAGTTTTATTCATTTCTCATGCCACTTGAAGGCCCACAAGGCCGAGAATTTATGGCTTATTAAACTTATATCTGTCAAAGGAATAAGCACTCGGTTAGCTCTGTAGCTCTGCTACATCTAAACCAGCCGCCATTATAAAATATTTTCTGCCTCCTTTTCTATTTGGAGAGGACATAAGAATTAGTTCAATTTATTCAACTCCATAGAGTTATTATTATGATACTTTGGATGATGTGGTGCTGTATATTACATTTACTGTTCTGTTTATTTATTGTACTGCAGCTGTCCCACAAGTGGCACTGGAACCTGTTGCAGCTATTATATTGAATAACATCAACAGCAACATCACATTTGTTGCTACTTGTGGTGCAAGTGGAATTCCTGCTCCAATGATTTCTTGGTTATTTGATGATCGGCAGATTAACCCGTCAAGTTCAAATATAGAGATTCAATCTTCTTTTAATAACAACATAGTCTCATCTACAGTAACTATTTCAGACATAGGTGTGTCTGAAATATGGAATTCCTCCATTGTATGTTCTGCTAGTAACGTAGTACAAAGTGTTAGAGATCAGCAGGCACTATATGTAGCAGGTAAGATATTTGTTTAAAAAGTAAACTTATGTTTATTTTAAATAGTAAGAAGCACAAAAGTTTTCTTTTTGTCTCCAAGACAAAGCCATGGATATTTAATGAAGAATGTCTTTGTGTCAATATAAAGTCATACTCAGAGCTGGCTTTTAATATTTTTATAATTGCTATGCATGATTTGAATTGATACCTTATTTGCTTACAGTTGTTTCTCAGCCAAGTATAACTTCTTCTGATATTACTCCAACTAGAGGAGACTTGGTGACTATTCATTGTAGCTCTACCCCATCTCGTCCCGAACCTGAATTTATTTGGTATCATAATGGAGCACAGCAAGTCCGCAATGTTCAAATTACAAGTCGGACTACAACAGAACTCAACCTCTATGAGTTTACTAGCACTTTAACCATCACTTCTGTGGATTTATCAGATAGTGGGGAAGTAACTTGTCAGATCGTGCAAAGGCATCCAGACTTGTCACAGCAACTCAATTCATCTATTGTCAGTATACAAATCTCTGTCAGGAGTAAGTCTGATTAAGGGCATGTAAATATTGGCGTTTCAGCTAGTCTTGGTTTCTCTCTCTTTTTTTTTTAAAGCTAATCCTCAAATATTAGTAGACCTCACAACATTTGTGTGCTTATTTCATACTATTTTCTAAGTAGCTGAGTCACATGCAAACCTACGAAACATGTAGTGTTAGCAAATGTTCTCAGTTAAATGTTGTAGTGTGTTATAAAAAGCATTTTATCTCTGATTATTTGTATTTCATTATAGCTCCGCCTCAAGTGTCTCTTGAACCAATTCAGCCTATAGTTCTTAATGATATACTGGACACATTCACATTAATGAGCACATGTACTGCTGCGGGCATTCCTCGTCCATTGATTGCATGGACTTTTGGACCAGACAACAGTCAATTGGAATCATCTTCTTCTCGTATTGACATCACCACTACTCATTTAGAAAATGTGACAACCTCTACAGTGAATGTTCAAAATCTTAGTGTAACTGATAGGGGAAGCTACATTACATGCAATGCCAGCAATGTGGTAGCACAGGATATTGCCTCTGGCAGGTTATATGTAGCAGGTAAGTGAGAACAGCTATGAAGCATTTTGTTTTATTTGCTCAACTGCTATGAACTTCAGCACTGATATGGCAAGCAATCTAGCCTGGCTCTCTAGGATACTTGTGCTGTAGGCCCTTACATTATTACTAGCAAGTACCTCATCACACAATTGCACTTGATGTACTAACTTTAGCAAATTATAAGGAATGCAGTAGTATAATATGGTATTTTTATCCATTAGTATTATCCTCTAACACTTGTCTTAGTTGTTATTATTATTTAGTTGTTGGCAAGTTAACCCGTCAGTTTGTTATTTTTAGTTAGTTCAGTTGGTGATTAGTCTCTCAGTTGTTTTGTTTGTTTTGTTTGTTTGTTTGTTGTTTTTTGTTAGTAGTATGTTATTAGTTATTTTTTTCTATTTCTTATTCTGTATTCTGTAGTTACAAGCCAACCAGTACTATCCTCACCTAACTCCAGTCCTTTAGAAAAAGAATCGTTGACATTCAAATGTACTTCTTCTGTGTCTTTACCTCAACCTTTGTTCAGATGGATACGTGATGGAGTAGAACTTAGAAATTCTAGTCTAGTAACAATCTCGACTAATCACAATATGATTGAGTCTGGTATCTATAATTCTACTAGTTCTTTGACAATAAATCCAGTGGAACTTATAGACAGTGGAGAATACACATGTTTGATACTGCAAAGTAATCCTGCTTTAAGAGTTCCTCTATCGTCTTCTTCAAGTTTACCCATTGCGGTTGAATGTAAGTGTGTTTATTACATAAATATATTATATATAGATATATTTATATTATAGCTAGATAACTGTCTAGACATTGACAGTTGAGCTAGTTGCATAATTGATATCCATTTGTCCTCTAGTCTTTGATAATTGTGTTACAACAAGTGGTGAACCACGATGTATGAATGGAGGAGAGTGCAGAGATGGAGATGGCACTTATTTCTGTATTTGTTCTGGCACATTTGCCGGCCAGAATTGTGAAGCAGACAGTGAGTTAACTCGATGCATTTTTAAGGACTGAATGTTATTTCAACTCATGACTCCTTTTCAGCTTCTCTTCGTCGTCCAACCATTACTTCAAGTCCAGAATCAGCCTCTTATTCTTTAGGGGAACTAATACAACTTTCTTGTGTTGTTGATGGAGTTCCTACACCAAAAATAACTTGGCTGTTCAATAATCAGTCCCGTGGTGATCTCCCATCAATTCCCACGTTCAAAATCAAGGCAAGTCCAGAAAACAGAGGTATTTATTCTTGTAGTGCTGCCAATAGCCAAGGAACTGCTACATCTTCTGCAGCTGCCATTCAAATAAATAGTGAGTTAATGTTGTGAAGGGGTCATTTTTTCAATGTCTTTTAATTTTTGCATAATTGTTGAACAATGCAGGAGTATGTCTTTTGTATAATACTTATATGTGGTGTCCAGAGTTATGAGAGTTTTTGATATTCTGGCATAGCAAATACCTAATTGTTTTATCAAACACTTCTTACAATGGTGCTCACTTTCTGTAGAGTTTTATATCATAAAAAGTAAAGAACTGCTAATTTACATTGTGTTTCTATTGAAGATGTACAGCAATATTGGGTACAAATCACTGCTATATTTAGCCGAAGAAAGAAAAGACAGATTGAAAACAGTGGCTTTCAACAAGTGAGTTAAATTCATTTGTAAAAGTTTTCATAAAATGCATTGTAAATATGTAATAGATTATAGAGAGTACTGTCGGAGCTTCAGTTGGTGCTATGGGGATAACTGTGTATAGTGCCAACATAACAAGGTTGGTACAGAACTTGAAGTAACTACAATGATGATTTCCCATTACCTTGCTTTACCTCTCTTAATCACTCTCACTCCTTGGGTCTACACTTTTTGTATGCTTTATTCGAGTTGTTTTTTTTTTCTTATTAGGGAGGAAGGAAGTAGTGCAACTGTTTTATATACCCTTGAGCGACCAAGTCAGGTTCAGTTCTCTGCAAGTGTGAGCAGTGCATTAGTGGATACTATTACCAGTGCTTCAACAGTCATACGTGTTGCAAGTATTATGAGATTTGGTAAGAAGCAATGTTGAGTAGAAGCTGAAACTATTATGACATCATCTGATATGTTTGGAAAACAGATGCCTGTAATGAGGAAACCATTGGTGACTATGATTGGCCTTTAACTGAGCTTATTCCGGGCTCCAGTAATGTCGAGATAAGCTGCCCATGCAGAAGCTTGAGAAGTAATACGTTCCAGTTTGCAAGAACCAGTCGGGTTTGTGGTGGCGATTTTACATCTGGTGCTTTATGGGCGACTCCAAATATATCAGCCTGCAGTTTTGATGCTTTTGCACAAATGATTTGCAACTCGTCACAGGCAAGATTTTCACTACCATTACACCATTACTATGTATGAGCTTTGATTTCGTTTATTTAGGAGGAGCTATTGAACGTACTTGATTCTGAAGACCTACCACAAACACCACTGGCAGTAGATGTTTTACTTAGTGCAGTGGACATTTATATAGAATCAAGCGATGTTGTCACTGTAAGTTCACGCACAGTTATTGGCATTGAGATGTTTATGATTAGTGTAAGCATAAAAATTGAATGATATTCATTTGTGTCACTAGGGAAAGGCAGGAAACAGTAATTATGCTAAACTAGTGGTGTATTTGAGTACAAATAGCGAGTGAGCCCTCCCAGTTTGTAAAATTACAAGTGTTGTGATTAATTTTAACTTCTACCCCAGCTACTAAAAAACTTTTGAGTTTTTTTTATTACGTATGTATGGTAAAAGGATTTCAGTGCCATAGTAACCACTCGTCCCAGGTGTTTGACTTTTAAAAAAGCTGCGGGCATTTATATAGACTTAAAGAAACAGGTTTGAACCTAACCCTGTTTAGAAATACTTACTGTTGTAAGAGCTGGAAAAGTCGTGTAAAGGTTGCTATTATATTAATATTTTAGTTGAACGTTTACTTCATGCTATTCTTTAGCTAAGCAGTAGCTGTAATGCACCACACCTTCACACGCGCTTGCTTGTTCACTGGACCTACCAACACAAGACTTACCTTCGTGGTTAGACTATTGGTCAATTAATTTTCAAGTAAGGAACAACACTGTTTGGTAGGGGAATAACTATGACACGTAGAGCAATAATTTACCACCGCCACTCATTGGAATAGAAAATGAACTCCGGTAAGTTATAACTGCACCTGCAAGAGAGATAATTCAATTTACCTGAATGATATGGGTAAAGATCGATAAACCAGAGGATTCTATTTAGTGAAGTTTGGGCTTGGTAGGGCCACTGAGCTAACACAAAACACGAGGGTCAAAGTACAAAAATGACATACATACGTTCAAACATATATACAAACAAATATCCCCGATTCTCAATTTGTTACCCCTGTATAGTGTCTTGCTCGCTTCACTTGGTCGCCAACAAGAAGCTTACAAACATTTTTTTTTCACGTGGAAAAATCAAAATCTAAATTTTATTCAGAGAAAATAAGTAATGTTATTTTACATTTAAAGTTATTAGAGTAAATCTACCGTAATAAGAGTAATGTCCTTGCTAATCTCTTCACTCTTAAGTGACCTGATAGTGCACTTTCTTAATACAAAAAAGTTATAAGTATTATACATATTATTTTAATTAATTTATTCTTATTTATTACTATTATTATTATTATTATAATATTAATTATTTATTTATTTTGTTGCAGGAGAATGTAGCTATGGATGTAGCCAATGTTATAGATAATTTATTAGATTCAACTACTAATGAGAATTTTAAAGAAAGCTTGGAACAAAATGGAGTATCATTCGCATCTAGGTATGAACTTTTTTTTACCTTTTTTGACTTAGGGTAATGAATATTTTTTTGTTTCAAGTATAGTAAAATACATGGGATTAATCTTGTATCCGAAAGAAGATTGTAGAGTTCTTTCCTGTCAATAGTTTGTAGGTAGAGCGGGATGTCTCCAGAATACCAAAATCCAAGTCTATAATTGCTCGACTTATCCCTGACCTACTCAAAGTAGCTAGCTAGCTAAGTTCTTTACTCATAACAAAGAGACAAATGAAGACAATCTATCATTGATCATACAAACAACATAAAGTGTGACTGACAACTAGAATAGTAACTGATTTGACCTGTTCAGGTGGACCAAAACCATTGTGTGAGATGAGGTTAGATAATAATGTAATCATGGTAAACAGTTTAATCATGAACAAAGATATTACAGAATTAGTTGATAGTTAGTAAATGAAACCACGTGCAATATAATAAAATGTCATGACCTTTACTTGTAGATGTTTAAACATTGTGAAAATTGACAATTTAATTATAGTCTTGCCCAGTGGAGTTGGCAGCACAAAAAAAACTTGAATATATTCAAATGGAAGCAGCTATGCATCCATAGTTTGTCACCATTAGTATGTTCTTGTAGAAATTAAGACATGTCCTCTCTCTCAATACAACTCAGTCTACAGGAATAGGAAGAAAAAGACACGCACAGCTATCCCACTCTACGCACACCTGTTTTTTGTCATGCAGTATGGTTCAATCGATCATGTGTAAGCTTTGACCTAATGAACAAAAGCTCCCCCATTTTCTGGTGGCTACGTTTTATTTTTGTATTCCATTACTAAGCGAGGTTTATTTGTGTACTTCTTAATGAACACTGAGCAGTAAAATATTTAGCTAGCAGATATTAAAAATATCCGCAGTATCATAAACAGACTATCTTAGGCTTTTGTTCCAACTTGTGTGATTATGCAGATTTCTTTCCCTTCCACTACTTTTTCTGAGATATAATTGTGCCATTTCAGAGTGCCTTGTGATCATGCCAACTCAACTTGGACGGACTATAGTAGTTCAAAATTAAGTCGAAAGTATCGTTAGCAGTCTAAAAGTAAATGAGCCTAATGAGGTTTTTTTTAATAATTCAGAATTTTACAAAATCTGTGCCTTGTTTCTTACTAATGTCCTTATTATTTGACATTAGATAACTCACAACACATGCTCGTGTTAGTGAGTTTATACTTGTCCTATCATTTGATGTTAGATAACTCACAACACATGCTCGTGTTAGTGAGTTTATACTTGTCCTATCATTTGATATTAGATAACTCACAACACATGCTCGTGTTAGCGAGTTTATACTTGTCCTATCATTTTATCTATTCTGTCCAAAACAGATATCATGAGTAGTAACTCATGCAAAGTGTTATGGCACTCTTAAATATTTACTCAAAGACATTACACTTATATTCTATACACACTCTCTAAATGTTAGTGTGTGCAAGTTTTCATGATATATACATCACCTCTATCACTTAACTGTCACCCCTTCTTACCTATATCTACGTAATAATATGCTAGTGTGTCAGATGACGATGACAGTGTGTGTGTGTTCATGAACAATTCATGGCCTTAAGCGGTCACTATTGGAATGGGTAGAGTGTTGTCACATTCAGTATAACTAAAAAGCGGGTGGAATCAGCGAGTAAAGGTGGTATAGGTTTCAAGAAAGGAGGTGAAAGCACAACAGAGAAGGAAAATGATTTGTAAAGTTAAGTCCACAGTCATAATAGAAGAACAGAGAGACTCAGATGCAGGAAAGATAGACAATAGCAGAGAGACTCAGATGCAGGAGAGATAGACAATAGCACTCTAGAAATATAGTGTTTGGTTCTACAATTCCCTTCAGAGCAGTTCCTGAATAATCTACTTCAAAACTTGTTCTTGTTGTTTTTTAACTGGGGTATTTTTATGACTGTATTTGGGAGGTTTTACTTTCATTTCCTTAGGAATGCCAGGATAACATGTATTTAACTCATTATTTCACAGAGTGTTTGATGCCATTGATGATTTGGGTGAAAAGGTAGACACACCAGTACTCATCAACGAAACACATTTCTCCTTAAGAACTGTGCCACTCAGTGCAGCAGACATAGCAAGAAAGCCATTCTCAGTGGAACCAGGGGGTCCCACGGTGGAATTTTCTCCTGTGCTAACAAATTTGTTACCGGAGAACTTCTCTCTTGTTCTAGCCAATATTAATTCAGATACAATTGGAAGTAGATCACAAACTGGATTAAGTATTGGCACACAGCTTTTCATTGTATCAACAGGGATTGAAGTGAAAAATCTAAGTGAACCTATTATGCTATCATTTCCACTTCCTATGGTAAGACAATTAGAGTGTTTACGTGGTTTAAACCTCAATATGTATCCACTTTAATCAGACATAATCACCTATTTTGAGTATTACTGGCCATGAATATCATTAGTATCGTCAACTTATTTAATATCCAGGGCTTAGTGTACTAAATTAAAACTTAAGTCTGCAGGATATAATACAGAACTAGACCTTATTAACTGTATCTGTGCCAATATGCAAATGTATTCATCACTTGTGAATGTTGAGGTTCTATAGTGATATTACAGCCATGAATGACTGGGTAATATATATATATATTATAGTACACACTACTTCTAATGCTTCACTGTTGTGATGGTTTGCTTTTTGTTGTGGTTGTAATTAGGGTAGTGAAGATAGAACTCCAGTTTCATGTGTTTTCTGGGATGAGCAAGCAGAAGGAGGCCTCGGAGACTGGTCCACAGAGGGTTGTCGCGTAGGAGCCGAATCCACTCCAGCAAAAGTTATTTGTGCATGTGACCACTTGTCAACGTTTGGTGTTCTATTTGTAAGATTAAATTTTATTTTTTTTCCAGTCCTGCATGCTTTGTTTTTTATTTCAGGGTGGTCCACTCACATCGCCGCCCCCTACTACCGCTGCCACTACTACTACCACTATTACTACTACTACTATTACTGTGGAAGAAAGTGTATATGAAATATCAATTATTATCTACGTTACTTTGGTTATATCTATTGTCTTCTTGCTCTTAGTTGTGGTTACATATTCAGTTTCTAGGTAAGAATTTGTATCATTTAACTTTCTTGTTAAAGTTCAAGTAGCTCTGAGTAACGAAAGTTTTTGATAAACTCTAGACATAAAAATATAATTAGCTAACCTAATTTCTCAGAGGTAATAATTATGTGCTGAACTTTGCTTGCAATCACATACTATTTTATAGTCATTATATATATTTTAAACTCACTTGACTTGTCCTATGAAGTATGGCCTCACTACCATAAATTGTGCTATACAATAAGAATATTTACTGTTCATTTTTTATCTATTGATTATTAGAAAACTTCGTGAGCAGTCGCAAATTATTTTTATTAATGCCACCCTTGCTGCCTTCTATCTTTTCTTCATCATGTCATCTCTGGCTAAACAGTTTAATGACCTTGGGACATCTGGTCAGCAGGCATGTTGCTTTTTCTCCGCTGCTCTGGAATACTCTGTAACTGCCTACCTCCTATGGACAGCTGCAGAATCTGTCATTCTAATAGTGATGGCAAGAAAAGATTCTAATAGAACTCCCAAGGCCTTGTTGGTCATATCTACTTTAGTCTGTTATTGTGAGTGCATTTGTTATATTTTACTTTTATTGCTAGTACTTGGTATCCTTTGCAGTTAATGCAATTTTCTTGACCATCATAGTGAAATTCATGACACACTAATATAAGAAAAGAAATGTTCATTGCTACATTTTTGTTGTTTTCCTATAGTACTACCTGTCCTTGTTGTGGCCATTTCATTGGGAGGTTATCAACACTTCCTCAGCTCAAACTTGTAAGTTATTTACAATACCTTGTGGACTAAAGCTTATGTGTAGTATTATACCCTACAATAGCTGCCGACCTTATAATTGGCCTTTCTATTTTGGCATTGTCACTCCTTTCATCATCGTCATGGTTTTGAACTGGATCCTCTATATAACCACGGTATTTTACATCCGCCGAAGTTCGCATAAACTCAATGCAGAATCCAAGAAGCACTTGCAACACTATGTGTTTGTTTCAGCTATCCTGTCTGCAGTGTTCACTATTTTGTGGATATTTGGTCTGCTAGGCACTGCAGATGTATCTAGGAGTGTTTACATAGCTGCTCAATACATCTTCAGCATCATGGCTCTTGTTCATAGCCTTCTGACTTTCCTAATGCATATTCTGCGATCCCCAAAAGCGAAGGAGAATTGGCTGCAGTTGTGGTACACCTGCACCTTCAGGAGGGCAAAGTATGCTCCGAATAGAATGTATACTACTGCAGGAGTTTCAGCTCCTTATAGTGACGAACTGTTCCAGTCACAGGAACTGACTGTAAATCCTGACTCAGCAAATAATGGACCGAATGAAAACATCTACAGTGTGGAGCCTGGTACAGCAGCCAACGATTCTTCAATGGTGGTGGCATACGAGGAAGTCAAGGTGAATTTAGGGAGAGAAGATGATGATGATGACCGAGCCACTGCCCTTTAATCATATTACATTGCATTGTGAACTTTATAATTGAACTTGAATTCATGTTGTAGAATAGTTGTTTCTATCTAGTGTTTCCAACTTTAATGTGTGTAGAGATTTGTTTTTGTTTTACTAGTAAAACAATATTTAATGTGATTTAAATTATTATTGTGGAGTAATTCAAGCATAAATTTAGCTCCGCTGTGCTGTGAACTTGAAGCCACGCCCATACTGCGTTGCAACAAGCAAAACTTTGCTACACATCTGTAAATTCAAACTATAATATAATTTACCCCGTTTCTGTTGGTGCTGGAATCATATAGCTATATTGTTAAAACCTGGTACGCAACCAGGCAATAGGTACTATAATACTGAGCATGGCTCACGAGACTACTTAGCTTAAATGTGCTTTAAAAATAAATGTCACTCACCTTGCTTCTATAGCTATACACGTGTATAGACCACAAATATAGCAGATAAAGGAAGTTTATATAGTCCTTATTGGAGTATAGTCAACATTCACAGTTACCGAATCCTTTTAAAGAAACTTAAGCATATTCATGGCTATGAATCGTACGCTTAGGGGGGGGGTGTATGCGCGCGCTGGTGCTGTGGGACCTGGGGTGATCGCTACTCCTCCGGTAGGGCTACATTCGTCTCAGATTTTGGGCCGTGACTTCTCTCAATGGGGGCCAACGCTCAGTTGAAAATGTTGAAAATTATATTCTTATTTTCTATATTCCTTTGCTGCAATGGGCAAGATGGTGAGTGAGAGGCGTGGGATCAATCCAGAACGGTTTTTTTTTTTTTTTTGGTAGCTACTCAGTAGTTTAAATTTCTAGCTTTGGTATTTTAATAGCCATTATGTATGGATACAATTAAGATCACCATTGTAGGAATACTTTGTTATAGAATATTCTTCCATTGATGCATTTATGAGCGGTGTAGGTCTTTTTGGAGTAGCTGTTATAATAGGGTATATTGCTAACATAAGTCTATGCCATTCATGTCTCTGGTCAAACCAAATGTAATTCGCTAGCTAGGTCCATTGAGTTATTACTCTATTACCCCCTAGATTCTCTAGAGCTTTCATAGTCTCAAACAGGCATACAAAAAACTTCTCCCAATGAAAGGCCCGGCCCAACCACCAGGTCTAGCGGTCTAGTCTAATGTGATATTCATTATTAATTCCCCCTTGCCTCTGCCTCCCACCATGTCAACTGTGTATAGTCATGATTACAATTATCAAATCTAATTACTAGAACAAATAATTATTATTGGAATAGGCAGTCTTAAATGATAAAGGGCACGTGCACTTTGGTATTAAAAGGTCAAATCTTCTCATAACTGATTGGTAAAGTGAATAAGTTGTGAGTATGTGCACAATGTCATTTCTGCAGTTTCACTCGAGAGAGCCTCTTGCCCGCTCATCGACTGGTACCAGTGGTGCCACCGTGTGGTGGTTACTGCTGCATTTTAATAATGCTAGTATTAGTGTTTTTGTGACTAGTGCAGTCAAGGAGTTATGATGTAATTTAGCAGCAAACAGTTTATTCGAGGAGGATGTAGAAACTAAAAGTAAAATGTGATAATTCTGATAAATAAGAGTTTTGTGTGGAGTTGGTGATGCTGAGGACATTGTTTTGTTATAGTAAAACTTCATTCTGAATGTTGACTTAATATACGTATTTCTTCCAAGCAGAAACTCCACCTACCTAATCCTCTTGTGTTATTGGCGAGCGAGCGAGACACTTACAGGGGTAACACAATTGAAAATCGGGGATGTTTGTTTATTTATTTGTATATATGTATGGACGTACGTAAGGCATTTTTGTACTTTGACCCTCGCGTTTTTGTGTTAGTTCGGTTGTCGACCCCGTTCCAAATTGCACTAACAGAATCCTCTGGTTTATCGATCAGTACCCGTATCACCCTAGAAATTGAATTGTTTACCGTTTTGAATTCTTTTGCGGGTGCAATTCAAACTTGAAAACTTAAGGGACTTCCATTTCTATTCGAGTTAGTGGCGGTGGTAAGTCAATGCACTCTTTGTCATGGTTATAAGCCGTGCGCAACAGTATTTACCGGAAAATACATTGTCCACTAGGTAAGTCTGTGTAGGTGCATGTCCAGTTGTGTCAAAGCATTGTGTGTTACAACCACTACTTAGCTAAAGAATACAGTGCACCACAGCATAAAGCTGGTTTTTTAGTACATGAAATGAATTCCTTATAACTTTTGCCAAAAACCCACAATGCCTATCAAATTAAAAACCCATAACAAGTTACTTTGGAAGAACATATACCCAAGGTTTCATCACCATGGCAACTGAGGAGACCCGCCTACCTTAGTTATCCATTATAATCATGTTTAGCATTCAACTGATACATAGTAACAGCTATCTCTATAAAATTTTGACTATCCATAGCCACTGTGGTACTCTATACTTCTATAGAGAGAATTTTGATACATAAGCTGTTACATATGTATATAATAAAGTTTCTTACTAATCCAACATGATCCAGCAAAAAGGATTCATCTCATATAACTTAAAACATTTTGTGACAAAAATGGTTGAAATGAAAGATAAGTAGATGTTCAATAAACCTATAGAAAAAAATTAACAATGTGTACACTACAATGTCAGTTATTTACACCAACACGTCGGTGGGATTTATACTCTTTACTTAAATTTTTCACAATTTTTTCCATCTCACTTCCCAGCTTATTTCCTCCAAGGTAGGCAAACATATAGTTCCTAGATCTTTGTATGTAATGTTTTATTGTTTCAGCTGAGATCAAATTGAGAGAATGAGGCACATTCTCACGAAGCGATACCAAGGTATAGTCACAGAGAGAACGTGTGATACGTTATGGTGGGCACTAATTAGAAAGCGCATTACATAATGAGATTTTGACCAATCGGTGTAGCTTTTCTGCATAGCAACAGTGCACATGACTATAAAGCTAAATAAATGGGCTCTATTTATAGGTAGAAGAAAAATTTTGATATTTTGTCTTTTGTTGCTATGGCTTATTTCAAGCGGTTCTCAAGTTATGATGAGTTGAATAAAACCAGCTTTATGCTGTGGTGCACTGTATCACAAAGAAAACTTTTAAATAACGTGTATTGTTTTGTTGTTGTTTTTTTGTGTCAAAGCATTGTGTGTTACAACCACTACTTAGCTAAAGAATATCACAAAGAAAACTTTTAAATAACGTGTATTGTTTTGTTGTTGTTTTTCCCTTCAATTCAAGCAGTTGCAGAGAGTTGTTACTATGGCACTGAAATCCCTTTACCGTGTATGCGAAATTAAAAACCTGGACCATATTTTCAGTAGCTTCAATGTTAGAAGTCAAAATCATTCATATAAAAATAGTATAGTCTTTAGGCTCGCTCGCCATGTGCTCAAGCACATCACTAGTTACTTCATTTAGTGAAGGATAAACTTCTCTGAGTAACCGAATTTGTTTTAATAACAAAGAGAAATATTAGTATGTATTGTTTCTAGTACAGTGTTCATAAAATGATGCTATATGCCACAGCTCTCTGTATTCATATGTAAAAAATAATTCCCACACCCAACCCCATAATATTAAGGTCTTCACAACCAAGCAAAATTTTGCATGAAGGTTACATGGAAACACTACTACAAAGCAATTGAAAGCAATTGAAAGCAGCCGGTAGGGACAAAATGTGTGAGGGAAGGGACCATGCTTAAAGATTCCCTATTTAATTGACAACAGCAACCATAATTGCTAGCTAGCCAGCTAGCTATTCATCCATACATTTCTTTATAAATTCGCAAATCTTAAATTTTAGGTAACCCTTCAAGTAGCAGTGGGAGTGGCTTTGGGAGCGGAAGTGGGAGTGGCAGTGGGAGTGGCAGTGGGAGTGGACTCTGTACTGATGGAGATCTTAGAGGAGAGCAACAAACTATGGAACCTACATTCATCACTGCTGAGGGAAACCTCGTCTCCAACACATCTCTACTTCTGACAGCTTGTGCAGGAGGAAGTTTCGGAGGAATTTGTCGACGTAATTTTGACGACGTAGATGCAGCACTAGCCTGTACTTTATTAGGCTACAGTAAGTGAATTGTGTCCAAGTTTGAGTGAGTGAGTTTTAAGGAAGTCTTTGAGTGGAAGATAGCATTTACTTTCTTTCATGCAAACTCTAGATTACGGAGGAGAAGTAGCCTACAATCAGAGTAACAGTTACGGAGGGTTTATATACATTCAAGATGTGAGCTGCACTGGCCAGGAAACTAGCGCCAATCAATGCAATGTATCTACTGACATCACTCCAGACTGTTTCAGTCCCAACAACATTGTCAGAATCAACTGCTACTCTATAAGTAAGTTACTCTTGTATATCCATACAATATAATGAACTGTAATGAGCCAAGTAAGAGATCCATCTTCGGGCAGGAACGAGAGCAGGAAAATTTAGTATTATCAATTGTGGTTCAGCTTAACAAATATTAAGATTCCTAATAAACAGATACTGAAGTATAGACTATTTGTAGTTTTTTCCTCAGGTGCACTCCTCTATTTCTTATATGAATCTATATTTGCTGGACATCCTACAGTTTATATTATATAACACTCTGAAAATATGAATGGAAGTGACATTTTTTGTTTCAATTAATATTAAATAGAATTGTTTTTGCTCCTTTTGATACAGACTGTTCGGTGACTCAGCCTAAATAAAAGTAGTTGAGAATTCTAATGGAGTCAATTTTTAGGGTTTAGTATGCATGAGTACGAAAGTAGCTGAAGCACCAAAGGTGCGAACCCTCAGCGCTATTAAGCACTACCTAGCTATTATAATATAATCTCCTTCCAAAAGAACAAGCAAACTGTTAGCTATTTTAATGAGGCATCAAAATAGTTCGACCAATGAAAATGGTACATGGAAACGCTGTCTTCGTAAGAGAAGTAGCTAAAAGCTTCGCGTTTTCTCAACGATAAGCCCTAAATAAAAAAAAAGTAGCACAATAAAAGGTCTTAAATCTTCGTCCTGTGTAAGGTTATACCTAAATCAGTTATTATAACTGTACTAGAGATATAAACTTTGATCATTATATTTTTTGCTCCCACTCCTTGTGATGAAACGGGAGCCTTTAGTAGCGCACTCCAGCTTCCATTATCTACCACAAAGTCATGCCCCACTTTGCAACAAATTAGTGCCCATAAAATGCAGCCGTGCCTCACTCACTATTACACGTGTACTGATAGGGCAGGGCGAAGTCAACTTACAGTAAAAAAATCCTCGCGCACAAAAGTAATGGATCCAGAATCTACTCTTACATACAGCTTAAGAATGGACGAACGGCTACGATTCAAATTTTGCCAAGGCTTAGGGCTACAAGGGCTCGACCCTTTTATATACGAAATTTTACAGAAATAATCGACTATAGTTCACGTGGTAAGATGAGTAAATAAAAATGATAATATAATTCAACAAAACTCATCGTTATGGCATACACACAAGGATAAGAAATTGATATACAAAAAATCAGCTTCTAAACTTCAGTGGTAGCCATGCAGTACTGCGGGGCTATTTCTTGAGATTGGGAAGACTTCCAGTCTTTATTCTTGATAGATGCTTTCTCGGAGTACTACTTGCTGGCCTAGTCCAGTAAGTACTACGAATACTTTTATTTCTGTAGCTACAGAAATAAAAGAATTTGTGGGAGGCAGAAGTAAGTTTAGCATGCCTTAGCAACCATGGTCTATTCTGCAGGTTTTTTGCGCTCAAAGAGTGTGACAGCACCCTTAACTCTTCCATTTAAAATTTCATAGTTGAATTCTCTTCATTTACTAGTAATGATTTTACTCTATGATTTGTAAGTTTATGATGTGATGTATTATACAGCTGGAGGTCCTTCAACTACTCAGCCACCAATAAATCTACCACCAGGTGTGTGTTTGACATTACTGACACGATACATGACTGAACATATATTACAACTGATATATTTTGATTCTATATAGTGCCACTCTATCCTGTGGGAACAGAATTTGGAGATATATTTGTTACGCTTGGTGACGATTCCAGTTTTGCAATTTCTTTTAGTATCCCATTTGCCGGAGTTCTTTTCAACACACTTTATATCAACAGCAATGGAGTCATATCTCTAGGCTCTCCTTATGAAACCCCTGGCATCAGCAGCTTTCCTACCACATCTCCACCTCTCATTGCTCCATTCTGGATAGATCTGAATCCTTCAGTCAATGGGACCATCTCCTACAGATACATCTTTAACACCTCTTCTATTGATGATGGAATCAATGCATTTAACGGTTTCAGTTTTCCACTGTACAGATCCACTTCTGCTCTACTGATTACTTGGGACGAAGTTGTTCGCTTTGGGGTATCAGAAATTACCGAGACATTTCAAGCTATACTGAGTACTAACGGAAACAGCAGTTATGTTTACTTTGCTTACAGTGACGAAAGATATCCAAGTGGAGCAGTAGTAGGAATCAATGTAGGAGACGGACTCAACTTTGTGGAACAGACATCTAGGTTTGACAGTAGCACAATAGCCCAAGGCACCAACAATCCTCTCTTCCAGTTCAGAGGTTTATATTTCTATCGCTTGGACAATCTTACAGGTACTTTCTTAAGATAATACTTCTTTGTTCATTTACTAGTCTTAAATTTTAGGTAACCCTTCAAGTAGCAGTGGGAGTGGCTTTGGGAGCGGAAGTGGGAGTGGCAGTGGGAGTGGCAGTGGGAGTGGACTCTGTACTGATGGAGATATTAGAGGAGAGCAACAAACTATGGAACCTACATTCATCACTGCTGAGGGAAACCTCGTCTCCAACACATCTCTACTTCTGACAGCTTGTGCAGGCGGAAGTTTCGGAGGAATTTGTCGACGTAATTTTGACGACGTAGATGCAGCACTAGCCTGTACTTTATTAGGCTACAGTAAGTGAATTGTGTCTGAGTTTGAGTGAGTGAGTTTTAAGGAAGTCTTTGAGTGGAAGATAGCATTTACTTTCTTTCATGCAAACTCTAGATTACGGAGGAGAAGTAGCCTACAATCAGAGTAACAGTTACGGAGGGTTTATATACATTCAAGATGTGAGCTGCACTGGCCAGGAAACTAGCGCCAATCAATGCAATGTATCTACTGACATCACTCCAGACTGTTTCAGTCCCTACAACATTGTCAGAATCAACTGCTACTCTATAAGTAAGTTACTCTTGTATATCCATACAATATAATGAACTGTAATGAGCCAAGTAAGAGATCCATCTTCAGGCAGGAAAGAGAGCAGGAAAATTTAGTATTATCAATTGTGGTATCAGTCAAACAAATATTAAGATTCCTAATAAACAGATACTGAAGTATAGACTATTTGTAGTGTTTTCCTCAGGTGCACTCCTCTATTTCTTATATGAATCTATTATATTTGCTGGACATCCTACAGTTTATATTATAATCACTCTGAAAATATGAATGGAAAGTGACATTTTTTGTTTAAATTAATATTAAATAGAATTCTTTTTGCTCCTTTTGATACAAACTGTTCGGCGACTCAGCCTAAATAAATGTAATTGAGAATTTTAATGGAGTTCGTTTTTAGGGTTTAGTATGCATGATTACGAAAGTAGCTAAATAATAGATTTTGTTAAGTTATTATAACTGTACTAGAGATATAAACTTTGATCATTATATTTTTTTAGCTCCCACTCCTTGTGATGAAATGGGAGCACTATTTCCAGTACAAAGTCTGGGCTCTACTAGCTTTGCAGTTCTTCCCAACGGCAACATAGAAAACTCTTACACAGCTCAGCTAGCCTATTGTGTCAACGATACAGTCTATGGAGTATGTCAGACTGGATTTGACGAAGCTGACGCTCTAGTAGCCTGTCGAAGCTTTCTTCAATATACTCCAGGAATACCGTATATATCCAGTATGCGATAACATATTTGAGAGAAGGAAGATTTCAATTGTTTTGTTGTGCAGGAGCTGAAGCTGTGACGGACTTGTATACCAACAACATGGCACCGCTCTATTTGCAGGACGTATCTTGCAATGGGACAGAAGTGTCCTACACGGAGTGCACGGCATCGACAGAACTGGATACAGAATGTATGGATCCATCAAGGGCAGCAGGTGTACGTTGTTACTTCGAAGGTGTGTTACATGATATATTAATATGTGTGTATACATCAGATTTATTTTGTTATCCTCAAATATTTAAGAGTTAGCATATTCTATCTTCTAATCATTTTCACCATCTTGGGTCTAGGTAATTGCCAGAAACCCCACCCATAGACTAGCAAAACTATGCTGCTGCCCAAACATTTGCTATATTTTGTGGTGAACATGTACCATTTAATTCTGGTATTATTATGGTATCATGATGACAAAACTCCTCTCTGGGATATACAACAAACTTGAGACAGTAACAACAGCAATAAAAAAGGCCAAGTAACTCCTCTGTTTTTCTCCTCTCCATGCATCACTCCTCTGTCTTTCTTTTAAGACACTGGTGAATGTGCACATAATATATTTCACTTAAGAATAGGCTTTGCACTGCTTTATCTTTTGGACTGCTTTTGTAATTTTATCAATAAGCTTATAAAGGATGCCGTCACATAGTGATACCTGGGTGCCTTTAGTAGCGCACTCCAGCTGAATAGTCGCGCATTATCTACAACCACGCCCCGCTTTGCAACAAATTAGTGCCCGTAAAATGCAGCCGTGCCTCACTCATTATTACACGTGTACTGATAGGGCTGGGCGGAGTCAACTTACAGTAAAAGAAATCCCCACGCACAAAAGTAATGGATTCAGAATCTACTCTCTCGTACAGCTTAGGAATGGACGAACGGCTATGATTCAAATTTTGCCAAGGCTTAGGGCTACAAGGGATCGACCCTTTTATATACGAAAGTTTACAGCAATAATCGACTATAGTTCACGTGGTAAGATGAGTAAATAAAAATGATAATAGAATTCAACAAAACTCATCGTTATGGCATACACACTAGGATAAGAAATTGATATACAAAAAAATCAGCTTCTAAACTTCAGTGGTAGCCATGCAGTACTGCGGTGAAGTCCAAAGTAGTGACGAGGCTATTTCTTGAGATTGGGAAGACTTCCAGTCTTTATTCTTGATAGGTGCTTTCTCGGAGTACTACTTGCTGGCCTAGGCCAGCAAGTACTACGAATTCTTTTATTTCTGTAGCTACAGAAATAAAAGAATTTGTGGGAGGCAGAAGTAAGTTTAGCATGCCTTAGCAACCATGGCCTATTCTGCAGGTTTTTTGCGCTCAAAGAGTGTGACAGTACCCTTAACTCTTCCGTTTAAAATTTCATAGTGTTGAATTCTCTTCATTTACTAGTAATGATTTTACTCTATGATTTATAAGTTTTGTGATGTATTATTATACAGCTGGAGGTCCTTCAACTACTCAGCCACCAATAAATCTACCACCAGGTGTGTGTTTGATATTACTGACACGATACATGACTGAACATATATTACAACTGATATATTTTGATTCTATATAGTGCCACTCTATCCTGTGGGAACAGAATTTGGAGATATATTTGTTACGCTTGGTGACGATTCCAGTTTTGCAATTTCTTTTAGTATCCCATTTGCCGGAGTCGTTTTCAACACACTTTATGTTAACAGCAATGGAGTCATATCTCTAGGCTCTCCTTATGAAACCCCTGGCATCAGCAGCTTTCCTATCACATCTCCACCTCTCATTGCTCCATTCTGGATAGATCTGAATCCTTCAGTCAATGGGACCATCTCCTACAGATACATCTCTAACATTTCTTTTATCGATGAAGGAATCAATGCATTTAACGGTTTCAGTTTTCCACTGTACAGATCCACTTCTGCTCTACTGATTACTTGGGACGAAGTTGTTCGCTTTGGGGTATCAGAAGTTACAGAAACATTTCAAGTTGTAGTGAGTACCAATGGAAGCAGCAGTTATGCCTACTTTCTTTACAGTGACGAACTTTACCCATCAGGAGCAGTAGCTGGAATCAACGTAGGAGATGGAGTCAACTTCGTGCAACATACATCTATGTTTAACAGTAGCACAATAGCCCAAGGCACCAACATCCCTTTAATCCAATTGAGAGGTTTATATTTCTATCGCTTGGACGATCTTACAGGTACTTTCTTAAGATAATACTTCTTTGTTCATTTACTAGTCTTAAATTTTAGGTAACCCTTCAAGTAGCAGTGGGAGTGGCTTTGGGAGCGGAAGTGGGAGTGGCAGTGGGAGTGGCAGTGGGAGTGGACTCTGTACTGATGGAGATCTTAGAGGAGAGCAACAAACTATGGAACCTACATTCATCACTGCTGAGGGAAGCCTCGTCTCCAACACATCTCTACTTCTGACAGCTTGTGCAGGAGGAAGTTTCGGAGGAATTTGTCGACGTAATTTTGACGACGTAGATGCAGCACTAGCCTGTACTTTATTAGGCTACAGTAAGTGAATTGTGTCCGAGTTTGAGTGAGTGAGTTTTAAGGAAGTCTTTGAGTGGAAGATAGCATTTACTTTCTTTCATGCAAACTCTAGATTACGGAGGAGAAGTAGCCTACAATCAGAGTAACAGTTACGGAGGGTTTATATACATTCAAGATGTGAGCTGCACTGGCCAGGAAACTAGCGCCAATCAATGCAATGTATCTACTGACATCACTCCAGACTGTTTCAGTCCCTACAACATTGTCAGAATCAACTGCTACTCTATAAGTAAGTTACTCTTGTATATCCATACAATATAATAAACTGTAATGAGCCAAGTAAGAGATCCATCTTCAGGCAGGAAAGAGAACAGGAAAATTTAGTACATGTATTATCAATTGTGGTACCAGCCAAACAAATATTAAGATTCCTAATAAACAGATACTGAAGTACAGACTATTTGTAGTGTTTTCCTCAGGTGCACTCCTCTATTTCTTATATGAATATATATTTTCTGGACATCCTACAGTTTATATTATATAACACTCTGAAAATATGAATGAAAGTGACATTTTTTGTTTCAATTAATATTAAATAGATTTCTTTTTGCTCCTTTTGATACAAACTGTTCAGCGACTCAGCCTAAATAAATGTAGTTGAGAATTTTAATGGAGTCAGTTTTTAGGGTTTAGTATGCATGATTACGAAAGTAGCTAAATAATAGATTTTGTTAAGTTATTATAACTGTACTAGAGATATAAACTTTGATCATTATATTTTTTTAGCTCCCACTCCTTGTGATGAAATGGGAGCACTATTTCCAGTACAAAGTCTGGGCTCTACTAGCTTTGCAGTTCTTCCCAATGGCAACATAGAAAACTCTTACACAGCTCAGCTAGCCTATTGTGTCAACGATACAGTCTATGGAGTGTGTCAGACTGGATTTGACGAAGCTGACGCTTTAGTAGCCTGTCGAAGCTTTCTTCAATATACTCCAGGAATACCGTATATATCCAGTATGCGATAACATATTTGTGAGAAGGAAGATTTCAATTGTTTTGTTGTGCAGGAGCTGAAGCTGTGACGGACTTGTATACCAACAACATGGCACCGCTCTATTTGCAGGACGTATCTTGCAATGGGACAGAAGTGTCCTACACGGAATGCACGGCATCGACAGAACTGGATACAGAATGTGTGGATCCATCAAGGGCAGCAGGTGTACGCTGTTACTTTGAAGGTAATCAAAGAGGCTGCAATTTGTTATTGTTTACTTACACTCTGTATTAAATTTAATTAGTGAGTGCGCCCGGCTCAGGAAGTGGAAATCTTCGTCCTGGTATGTCATAAAAGCAGTAAGTCAAAATAACAAAATTGATTAGTGTATTTTTTCTACAGCGATTCTTTATCCCTATGGGTCAGAAGTTGGGGACGTGCTTGTATCTGACCAGTTCTTCTCAACTGGCATAGCACTTCCTTCTGCTATGGTTTTTGCTGGACTTCCATACACTCTAGTCTTTATCAATGATAATGGCATTTTATCCTTGGGTGATAGCTTCAGTAGACTAGAGCCTGACGATTTCCCGTTCACTTCAGTTCCACTCATTGCTCCGTTTTGGATTAACATAAGTCTTACTCAAAACAGAGTTATCTACTACAGATTTCTATCTAATCAAACTTTGATAGATTCAGTTAATTTAGGTGTGGATTTATACAATAGAGATGAGATTGGTACCTACAGATCTACTTACAATTTGCTGATAACCTGGGACAGATTTCCTCTTTCACTTAATGGGACAGAAACTGGAGTGTTCCAAGCATTGATAACAACAAATAGCTCTCACAGTTACATCTTCATTGCATACAGCTTTGAAGCTTTCCCCAGTGGTGCTACTGTGGGTATTAATTTTGGTGATGGAGTCAATTTTATTGTTGAAGCTTCAACTGAACAAGGGAACAGTGACACAGTAGCTTTCAGGACCAACTTCCCTGAATTTCAGACGGCAGGCACATATGTCTACCGTCTTGACAACTTGAATTCATTATCTACTCCAACTCCTTCAGTTCCCACTTGCTCCACAGGAGATCTACTATTGACTGACATTGTGAGAAACTTTTCCGATTTTTCATTCACGGCACGGCCTGTTGTGTGCATAAACGAGACTTATGGTAGTATTTGCTCTGTTGGACTTGACCCTAGAGCCGCTTCAGTGATATGTAGAAGCTACTTGGATCAATTGAATCTGACTTCTTCTGGTAAGAATAATGAATGTCATTGTTCTAATTAATGAGCATCACCACTATTATGTATAACCGTCTATAGTAGAATCTCATAGCTAACTATGATTTTGTAGGTGGTGAACCATTATTTGGCCTTTACAGTAATTACACTGCTTCTCCTGCTATACAAAATGTCAGCTGTGATGGAAGTGAAGAATCTCTGTTAGAATGCTCTGTATCTACAAATATTGAGGGAGTTTGTTTAGATCCTTCAACAACATTGGGAGTCCGCTGTATCGTGGAAGGTGAATTCTTGTGGCCTGTGGCTTTAACTGAGAATGAGCTGACACAGAGTGTGATATCAGAATTAGACACATATTTTCTTACCTGTATTTAGTTCCACAATGTATTGATGGAGAAATTGGATTTGACAACATGCGTATCGATCCTGGGGCAGAATTTGGACTTGTAGTGAATGTGGAAGCTCAGCCAGTGGTCTGTGTCAATGGAACTCGCGGTTCATTCTGTGGGGACAGCATTTCCTCTTCAGTTCTGAGATCAACCTGCCAACAGATTGCTACAACCTTGAATTTCCCGTCGTCTAGTGTCATCGGTGAGATTAACTAATTCTAATACAATCGGAGTAATTTCAAATAGTTTAATTAATTATTGTAGTATTGTTATAGCTATCACAGTAAATAAATACATTTGGTATTAGGTTAAGTTATTAATGTAGTGAGAGCATCACTAGGCTACTTAATGGCTTGTACTAGCTATTGGTGAGCAAGGTGCAATAAGACACTATCAGAATTGCACATGTGATACAGTAATGATATTGATGACCATTCAGTAAATACTGAAACCTTGGAAAGTATAGGCTGGTCTTGAAGGAAGGACTAAATGATGAAAATTTTTCAACATTAGAATGCAATGCATCGAAGCAGACCATGAGAGCTGTTCAATGTCAAATGTGTCACTGAACCCAACTCTTTAGTTGATAGTAAACCAGGGAAGAGAACCTGTTAAATTCTTACTTTTAATTTTGAACATATATAAGTATTTCCTATTGTTTAGAAGTGAAATATGGCTAGGCTAGCTCACTTGGCATTCTAGCTGAAGCACACCACCAGTTTTATGATTGAACTTTTGAAGAAACACAATGCAATATTAACTGATGCAACACATGACTTGAAACAAAACATACTTTGGGGAATGAAAGATATTTTATATTTGAATTACTTTTTCAACAATGTCACAGCGAATGTGTTACTCACTTATTGTAGAATCTACATTTGTTCCAGTCTCTAATGGAAGTCTAATAGTAGCACAAGATTTGAACTGTACAGGAGAGGACATGTACCTTGTGAATTGTTCCTATTCCACCATGGTTACCCCACCTTGCTATATGAACAGTCCATCCTTTAACATTAGATGTAGACTATCTGGTAAGTGGTCTACTTGCAGCATTTATAACTTTTAACCCCCTTTTTATTTTAATTTGTAGCTCCAATTGGTCCAACAGCTAGTGGCATGAACATTCCAGGTGAGATTAATTAAGAAGTTGTTTAGTGCATTTTTTGATTGCCACAATCATGTTATCTAATTAATCTTCTTGTGTACATGCAATGATTTGGTAACTCTTCTATTTTATGGAAACAGATCTGCTTGCTCCATTTGGAGTAGAAAATGGCGACGCAGTCTTGATGCAGGGATCATATGTAAACAGTCGTGAAATATTTCTCTCACCTGCATTTCCGTACTATGGACAAAACATGACTAGCGTCTTCATTAACTCGAACGGTTTTCTGTCCTTCCTCAGAGAATGTGATACTACCACATGTCTCATTCCAAGACCATTTCCAATTTCTTCTCCTCCTCTCATAGCTTCTCTTTGGTCTGAATACATTGCACAGGATATGGGAAATGTTTATTACAGACTTTCACGAGATCCAATTTTCCTGAGCAACATTAGCAGCTACATTCAACTGCAGAGATCAGTGCAGTTTACTCCATCCTACGCTGTGGTGGCAACATGGTATGAATTGAGCCAGAGGCCTTCCTTCCAGCCATTGATGAATACATTCCAAATTGTCCTGGCAACTGACGGGTATACAAGCTACGTAGCTTTCTCATACGGCCGTCGTGATATATCCAGTGTGACCTATGCTGGCTTTAACTTTGGAGATGGTGTCAGTTTCACTAGTTACGATACAAATAATATTGAATTTGGTACCAATGTAGAAAATGATGAGACTAGAGGAAGGTATCTTTACAGAGTAAATGGTAAGTATTTGTGGCAGTATCATTCCTCACAGTATCAATCCTTTCTTGTTTATACAAATGCAGATTTGCCTTTAGCAGCTTGTCAAAATGGCAACATCAGAGAAGTCCAGCTGAGGACTGAAATATCTGGCAATGAGTACATCATAACCTCGCTGATTGAAGTGTGTGCTAATGGAGTCTTCGGGGCTGTCTGTGACAGGAACTTGAGTGATACTACGATCCTTCTGGCTTGTAATTCCCTGGGCTATGGCAGTGCAATTAGTAAGATTACATGCACAGAACTAGTTACTATAGTTTTATGAAACATGAGACATTGTTCACACAATTGAATTCATAGCCTATTCATTTTCCATCAAGTACTTTAAGCAGCTTTGTCTTAGTTTAATTTTGCATAAATATGCAATGATAGCTATCAATGATAATATTTTAGGAGGAGCATTGGCCAGTGATCCTTACATCTACAATGGACAGATACTCTTCGAGAGCATCGCTTGCACTGGCAGTGAAGTTTCAGCACAGTTCTGTAACCTTGACTTCAATGTGAGCACTGAGTGTGTCAACACAGCACGAGCTGCTAAAATTCGCTGCTATTACCCAAGTAAGTTGTGCATAAATTTCCCACATTTTTATGACAAAAAATAGCACAATAGTAAAGAGTCTAATGGTTGTCTTCTATATTCTGAGGCAGAATAAGGAAGTCTATATTAATTTAATGTTAGCTAGAAAAGTTAAAGTTCAGAAGTAACTTTTAGACACAACTCTGTAAGAAGCTGGTAATATGGAATGCACCACACACTCTAAAATTAATCCTTTGTTGCGACATTTGTCTTATTTTGTTTTGTTTGTTTGTTCTTTTAGTTCCACAAGAGAATGGAACAAGCAGTGGATCAGCTATTAGACAAGGTTGGACAGATATATATTCCAGTGTATATGTAATGCTTTACTATAATTATTATCATTACTGTGTTAAGATGACCTCTTGCTTCCCTTTGGAGATGAAGCTAATGACACTGCAATCCCTCCCGGGTGTAACCTCTACTCTCAACCCATTGCCCTCTCACCTTCATTCCCGTATTTTGGACAGAGCCGATCCACTGTGTTCATTAACTCCGACGGCTACTTCTCCTTTGGTGAAATCTTTACTGGTTGTTGCAGTGACTACTTCCCCATCATCTCTCCACCTCTCATAGCGGTGTTATGGCGCGGATACAACACCAGCAGGTTTGGAGCACAGGGAAGTGTGACTTACAGAGTGGCAAGAGATGTTCAGACCTTAGGCATTATATCAGACTTCATTTCAAGGAGCCAACAATCGTTTGTGCCAGATTATGCTATTGTAGCAACTTGGAACATGGTTCCGACTGATAATATGCAAGATTTATCTCGTTACTCCTTCCAGGCTGTTCTTGCAACAGATAGCAGTTCAAGTTATGCCATATTTTCTTATGGAAACCTTGAGGGAATCAGTGGTGTCCAGGCGGGCTTTAATTTGGGAGATGGTTCCAACTTTGGCCCTATGGAGAGTCCACTTGTTGCCAATAACTACCTGTATTCTTCAGTGGACATTCACTTGAATTCAAACACTGGAATAGCAGGACTCTACACATTCAGAGTAGATGGTGAGAAAGTCATGTGATCACTATAGATTGTGTATGGCTATAGCTGCTTAGCTATGTGGCTATTAGCTAGCTGCTAGTGTCAATTTCCTATCATAGAAACATTTATAGCAAGTACCCAAGTACCTTATAGCTAGCTGTCAACCTTGTTAAGTCACATATGAAGCAAAAAAGTGGGCAACTAATATGGCTGCTTGCAGTGAAACAATCTCCTTTCATAACTTATTTCACTGGTTTTAAAACTGATAGCTATAAATTTAATTAGCACTCCATGTTGTTAATTAGAGTGAATTGCTCTATCTTGTCTGGAGGAGAAAATAATACAGGTATCTTTCTCCTAGAAGAAGACTCCGGGATTCATTTTTTCATTATTAACTGTGTGTTTGATATATTGGAGTACTTGTAGTTTATAAAAAATAACTGATGTAATAACTTCCTGTTATTTCTCACTATTACTACAGACTTTTATTCATTCACCACACCTACAACCACGCCCACATCTACGTCCACATCCACGTCCTCAACAGATACAACATGCAGCGAAGGTTATTACATGGAGCTATACGTCAACTCATCAACAACCACCAACAGAAACTTGGAAACCTTCACCACAACATTATATGTCCCACTCTTGTGTATAAATGGCACACTTGGCTACATCTGTGACAGAGGCTGGGACGATGAAGATGCTGCCATTGTCTGTGGGAGATATTCCTTATATGGTAAGGAAATGCACTAGCAGTTGGTCACTACAATAGCTTAAGACAGTTTAAATTCAGCTACTGGTAACCATTTACTGAGAGTGTTATTTAAGACTCAAAGGCAGTAAATTGATTACTTCTTTACATAGTAACCATTGCAACCAAGCTAATTTGGTATATAAAAGTGTCAAGTTAAATAATCCCTACCTAGAAACTACAACAATAGCAGCTGCTAGTTTGACTTTGAAGCACTACGTAATAGCACCTTATTGTCTCCCAGAATCTCGAGCTGTCCGAGGAGTCATGCTGAATGATTCCTTCCCTCCAATCAACTACGTCATCCAAGATGTCAACTGCTCAACATCTGATTATAGCATTCAAGATTGTGACTATCAGTTGGCAGATGACAGTCAATGTGGAGTGGGAGGATCATCTGTTGCTGGGGCTACATGCATGCAATGTAAGTGATGCTGCCTTGTGTGGACCTGTATATTATGATAAAATATTATGCTTCAGTGCCTGTTCCATGCCAGGACGGAATGGTCAGAGTGATGGATCAGGTGGTGTCGTACCCTAATTCATACCTAGTATTCAGTGGTAGAGTTGAAGTTTGCTATAACGGGACATATAGAGCTGTATGTTCAGGAGGTCTGTCTCAGGACAATGCTATGTTCGTTTGTAGCCGTTTACAGGGTAATCCATATTATAGTGAGTTGTTTTAATATGGTAGTACTTTAAGTTCATTCAGTGAAGTATTCATTTCATGTGTATTCAGTGGCAAGCGTTTATAACATAGACGGTTGGCAAGGAGACTATATACCAAGTGCAGAGTGCACCCAGACTGGAGGTTGCCTTAGGCCTAATGTCAGCGTCTGTGCAGATCCTTCGCAAGTCGTTGGGATTACATGCAGGGAACGTACGTAACTTGTATAAAGTTGAAGATTAATATAGATTAGTATATTAGCTAGTCACTTTGTCTAGCTAATAGATACCGGCTAGCATTTTACTAGCAATGAAGAAACTTTAAGATAGAGTACAACATGGCATGAACCTGTTCAACTATGTAGTTACCTTCACTGGTTTTATCTGTGCTCAAAACTTATAAAATATAATGTTTTTGGCATATCATTCAACCAATATTACTTTTGCCATGGCGACTTATTTGATACTGAGTGGAGGACAATAAATGAGATTATTAGATGGGACATGTAATATGTGGGTAGGTTGATGTCACATGTAGTGTGTGGGTAGGTTGATGTCACATGTAGTGTGTGGGTAGGTTGATGTCACATGTAGTGTGTGGGTAGGTTGACGTCACATGTAGTGTGTGGGTAGGTTGACGTCACATGTAGTGTGTGGGTAGGTTGACGTCACATGTAGTGTGTGGGTAGGTTGACGTCACATGTAGTGTGTGGGTAGGTTGATGTCACATGTAGTGTGTGGGTAGGTTGACGTCACATGTAGTGTGTGGGTAGGTTGATGTCACATGTAGTGTGTGGGTAGGTTGATGTCACATGTAGTGTGTGGGTAGGTTGACGTCACATGTAGTGTGTGGGTAGGTTGACGTCACATGTAGTGTGTGGGTAGGTTGACGTCACATGTAGTGTGTGGGTAGGTTGATGTCACATGTAGTGTGTGGGTAGGTTGAGGTCACATGTAGTGAGTGGGTAGGTTGATGTCACATGTAGTGTGTGGGTAGGTTGATGTCACATGTAGTGTGTGGGTAGGTTGATGTCACATGTAGTGTGTGGGTCGGTTGATATCACATGTAGTGTGTGGGTAGGTTGAGGTCACATGTAGTGTGTGGGTAGGTTGATGTCACATGTAGTGTGTGGGTAGGTTGAGGTCACATGTAGTGTGTGGGTAGGTTGAGGTCACATGTAGTGTGTGGGTAGGTTGAGGTCACATGTAGTGTGTGGGTAGGTTGATGTCACATGTAGTGTGTGGGTAGGTTGAGGTCACATGTAGTGTGTGGGTAGGTTGAGGTCACATGTAGTGTGTGGGTTGGTTGATGTCACATGTAGTGTGTGGGTAGGTTGATTAATAATGAGATCCCATCATTGTTGATAATCAGAAAAATATAAAACAACATTTTAGTAATTTTGCATTTATTTGCTTACAGAAATTTCTCAATGCTTCAGCCACGGAGACGTGCGATACACAAATCAAATAACCATTTCCAATTCATCTGGGACGTTCTTTACGGCTAGGCCAGAAGTGTGCTATAATGAAACGTACAGATCTATATGCGATAGAAATGTCACCCAGGAGACCGCACAGCTCATTTGCGAGGATGTCTTTGCTGCCACATCTGCACAAGGTAAGCACATGACAGACATTAGAGCCAAGAGCAGCGTGAAGATGAATATTTATTTCTACCGTAGTGATTCCTAGTCCCAACATTGACATGGCTCCTCCAATTGCACTTCAGTCCATCAACAGTTGCCAGTCACCATTTTCATGTGCTGGAGCAGATTTCACCATCACTGATCCAGACTGCAGAGGGACTGATAGAGCTGTGGGGATTAGCTGCTCTCGCATCTGTTCAGATGGAGAGACTAGACTTGTGGGAGGCAGTGTGTACTATGAGGGTGTGGTTGAAATTTGTCGGAATGGGAGGTGGGGCGTTATCTGTGATCAAGGATGGAATGATATCAGTGCTGCAGTACTATGCCAAGAGCAAGGGTTTGGAGCAGGTAATGCTATAAGTGTATGTGTGTGATCTGTGCTTTATTTTGCATGTATCTTTGGACAGACTATTTAAGAAATTATGCTATGCAGTTACTTTTAAGTTGATTATTTTTTTCATTTTTAAGGTGGAAGTAGAGCAACATTTGCATGGACTAGCCAGCGTCCAATAGTCTCTAGCAATGTCACTTGCAACCTACGCTACAACAGTGCTCTATCCAATTGCTTGAACTGCACAATCATCCCTGAAGGCTGTACCAGTCAAACAGTAGCAGGTGTCAGGTGTCAGCCAGGTTCATGTAAGCTAAAGTCACATCCAATACAGAACTAGTTAATACAATTTTAAGAAGTTCCTTATGGACCTTACCTCATTTTTTCCCCCTCTTGTTAGTGTTGGTCGACATTGTTCCAATTGGCATTGCTGAATACAACTCTCCTTTCTCTCTTCGCTGCAATGGTGAGCAAGGTCCCTTCAATTCCAGTCTAGAAAGATATCAATGGACAGATTCTGAAGGTGTCATTGAAGATGATGGCCGTAGATCTACTAGAGTTGTGCCATCAGGAATAGATTATTATAGCTACCGATTCTACTTCAACACATCACTGGACATCCAGATGCTGCGTGTGGAAGATGCTGGAATATACAACTGCTCCATGTCCATCAACGTGACTTATCCAGATGGACCTAGCAATTCCTCTGCTATCATCACTAACACCACCTACTATGCCCTGTGGCTAACAGGTAATTCATTATATGAACATAGCGTTTACTTTGAAATGTTACAAACACTTCTATGATATGTCCTTTTAGTTCCTTCTCCATCTGTCACTGTTTTGGCAAGGCCTCCACCATATCTAGCTACAGAGGAGCTAATCACAACCTGTTACGTCAGCACAGTGCCTGGCGTGGTCATTCAGAATGTGAACATCGGATGGTACTATGAAAATGATGTGCCTATTACTAACAACTCACGAGTAACTGTCGGTGATATCATGGCTGTAAACTCCACCTTCTTTTCTCGAGCCATTACTGTCAATAGTCTTATTGGATCAGACTCTGGCAATTACACTTGTCGTTCAAGTATCTCTGGTCCTTTCTTCTTCTCCAGCGAAACCAGCACAACTGAATTTCTCCTTGTGGAAGGAGGTGAGAAATTGTAGTAGATAAATTGCAAATGTTCACTATATACGTTAGCCTAGAGAGGCAGTTAAGCTGAGTACACAGCATTAGTATTTTATTAGTTATAGGGATAAGTAGCTAGCTAAGTGAGTAAGAACTGTGTGTTATATACTCAATTTATGTCAATTTTCTTCTCCTTCAATAGTGCCTGAAAACTCGTCTGCACCACTTGTGGATACTACTCTGAATTCCATAAACCAAGTTATACTTGAAGGTGGTAGCCTCACCATCTCATTCTCTGTTCAAGCAACGCCGGAAGTGGTACTGCCTGATGGCATTAGGTGGTTGTTCGAGCCATTTGGAAGCAATTCACCTGTTGATATAACTTCAACATCCATGCTTGGTGATGGAAGTACTCAACTGGAGTTTTCAGCTGACCTACTGTCTTTGACTCTGACAGGTGTGTCTGTAAATGCAGCTGGTCTCTACTACATTGAGGCCTCCAATATTGCTGGAACTGGAACTAACATCACTAGAGTCACAGTATACAGTAAGTCTATCTGTCTAGCTAATACCAACAGTTGTTGAATGACTGCTATATAACTAAATGGTGTGCACTATAAAGAGTTAAACATGTGTATGCTTTTATTTCCCCTACAGCTCAGCCTCAGGTGATGTTACAACCTCTCGGTCCCCTTGTTTTGGATTCGGTCGATTCTCAAGTCACACTCCAAGCTTATTGCATGGCTAGGGGAATCCCCCGTCCTTACATCACGTGGTCTGCCACCACCATGAACGGTTCCATGTTTGCATTTGATCCTTCCTCCATGTTATTGAATATATCTGGGACGTACAGCAACGGTGTGGTCATGTCCACTCTTACACTGCCTGACGGAAACATCCGGGAGAGAGGAACAACTTTGACATGCACTGCATCTAATGCTGTGGCCAATGTCTCAGACTCTCAAATGACTTATTTTGCAGGTAATAATTTTATGTTCATCAGCTTCTAAATGCCAATAAGCTTATAATGTTCCTTGTAGGAGAAGGAACTCACATTAGCTATGAGTTGAGACAAGTTACGGATTCAGTAAAATAATGTGTTGTCTTGGCTTAACATTTTTAATGAGTTTCATGATGATATCTTTTGTTGATGGCTGCAGTGAGATCTCAACCCAGAGTTGATGCTACTTCAGCCATGCCCACTGAAGGAGGAATGTTGGTTCTCACCTGCAGCGCCAATCACAGTATTCCTGCTCCCACTTTTGTCTGGACAAGAGATGGCACTCCGGTCACCAGCAGTCCTAGTTCCATGATTCAGACCAGGAGTGAAGTTGGAAGAGAGGGGGTGCTATCGTATGTCAGCGACCTTACCTTGGGCAGTGTACAGACAACAGACAGTGGGACTTATGTCTGTTCAGTGACTCAATCAGACCCTGTGCTCAGTTCACCTTTGATTACTGCTAGCAGTCCCTTCAACATAGTTATCTATAGTAAGACAGTATTGTTTGTTTGTTTATCTGTTCGTTTGTTTATCTGTTTGTGTTTTTAGTGATAAAGCTAATATACTCACATTAATTTTCAATGTACAGGATTTGATTGTTATTCAATATGACTTATGTTGCTGTTATTCTCCAGCCCGGCCAATGCTGACCTTCAACCCTGTGGATAACCTCATATTCAATGACATTGCCGAAGTATTTTCACTGACTGCAGTCTGCTCTGCCTCAGGCATTCCTGTTCCAGACATCGCATGGACCAGGACTAGGCAGAACTTCTCGTACCTGTTAGACTCTAATACCCCGGAGGTAGAGGTACTCAATGTCGTCAGCAGCACTAGCGTTACTTCAACTCTGGTACTGTCTAACGTGACAATAGAAGACAGAGAGGCCACCATTACCTGCTCAGCCATGAATGTGGTAGATTCAGTATCGGAGTCACAGATACCATATTTTGCAGGTGATTAGAAAATAAATGTCTCATTTACAATCATTTAGCTGCTTACATGATGAATAGTAAAACACTCCCTATAGTTGTAAGTGACCAGGTCAGGGAAACTGATATTTTCATTGGTGAACTATTTCAAAGAATTTTCTTTCCTTCCTCCTTCTGTTTATATCTTGTAGTGAGAGCTCAACCATCGCTGTCAGTGACAAGGACTAATATAACTGAAGGGGAAGACTTGACACTTACTTGCAGCTCTGACTACAGCATCCCTCCTCCGGTGTTTAAGTGGACTAAACGAGGAGTACAAGTAACAAATTCAACATCCACCATCATAACCACCAGCACTGAGCTGGATGGAACTGGGGTGTACACTTACGAGAGTCAACTAGAGCTTCCTGCCGCCCAGCTCTCTGATGATGGAGACTACGTGTGCATAGTCAGCCAGAATGACCCCAGGCTAGTCTCAATATTCAGTCGTTCCACTGCTCCTATCACTTTGACAGTTAATAGTAAGTCTAAAGAAGTGGATGACCAGTAAAGTGCAAGTAAATATCATAGAACAGTATCTGGTAATGTTTTCTATTATCAGCCAGTTTCTAACATGATGTAAAAACTCGCTCTTGTTTCTTATTATCTTTATTTCTGAGCCAAAAACTTGAAAATATAGGAATTGAATATTAGCTTCAGTATGTTTGTGTAATTTCTTCTTCTGTCAGGGTTTGATGACTGTGTGACAAGCAATGGAAGCTCTCCTTGTCTAAATGGAGGAGCGTGCATAGATGCCGATGGAACTTACTTCTGTCAGTGTGTGGGGAACTTCGATGGCAGGAACTGTGAGGAAAATGGTGAGCAGTGTGGAGACCATTGCAGGTCTGTGTTGAAATGTTCTCTCTCTTGTAGCATCACCAGAGCCAGTGGTCATCATTTCCGCACCATCTTCTGGCGACTTTGAAGTTGACTCTCAAGTTACCCTCTCCTGTATTGCCCAAGGCGTTCCCACTCCATCCATTACCTGGCTGTTCAACGGGCAGCCATCCAGCACCTTGCTCCCAGTGCCCACCATTACATTCACTGCCACTCTGGAGGCTAGAGGATTGTACACATGCCAAGTGTCCAATGGCCAGCAAACATTGACGACATTACCAGCGTATATTGGATTAAATGGTGAGCCTCTCACAACAAATGAGTTGAGATATCGTGAAGACTTGGGTTATGTTTATGAAATGATATATAAATACAGAGGACAATAATTACTTGGTGGTAACATTTTTCCTTTATATTTCAGATATTCAGCAGTACAATGTAGGTATAAGTTTGAGTTCTCGAAGAAGAAGACAGGCAAGCTCTGGTCAGACTCTACGAGAGGTAACACGAAAGATTAGCCTTAGTGGTGCAGAATTGCATGTGGAACTCGTTTATTATTCCTTAGATTGTTGCCAGTACTCTAGGAGAACCCGTGGGGTCTATGGGAGTCACAGTGTACAGTGCTGATATCACTAGGTAAGGTGTGGTTAACTTGATTCAATTAGAATGATTAAGTATTGTACTATCAATGAATACAATCATGAAGCTGCCATGGTGATAGAATTTTCTTCATGTTATAGTACGAGTGTAGATGGTAACTCGGCTACAGTGTTGTATACACTTCGAAGACCAGAAGGGGTGGAGTTTTCAGGCGGAGTTACTGGTGCCCTCATGAACACGATAATGAGTGCCTCACCTGATGTGGTAGTGTCCAGCATAACCAGATATGGTAAATAGAGGAAAACCATAGTACAACTAATAGGAGTTAGCTCTGTTGTCAACCACTTACCACACAACTTGATTATAATATTGAATGTTACTCGTTCAGATGGCTGCAGTGCAGAAACTACTAGTGGCTACGTGTGGCCAGAGACTCCACTAGCCCCAGTCAACATTCGAGTGGAGCTTTCCTGTCTGTGCAACAGCACTGACAGAGCTGACATCTTCCAGGGAGGTGCCATTAGAGTGTGTGCGGGTTCCTTCGATGAAGGTGCCATGTGGAGAGATCCAGATCTGACGGCTTGCACTTTTGACACTTATGTACAGGAAATCTGCAGAGCATCACCGGTATGTGGAATATAACCATTCATTCATTCATTCATTCATTCATTCATCTATTGATTGATTCATTTTACTTTACTGATTTTTTTATTTACTCATTTGTGTTCCTCACTCACTCTCCTTAATTCATTCAATCAATCATTCATTCAATCAATCATTCATTCATTCATTCCATTCATTCATTCATTCCTGTGTTTAACACACATGCTATTAATCCAACAGGATGACGTATTTACTGCCATATCTTCTGGAGTTTCTTCAAGTACTACACAATCTGTCAACTTGTCTCTTACCATCGTCACTGATGCTCTAGCCAGTACTGGCACTATCTCTGTAAGTCTATCACCCATTCACGAGTCATGACACGTGCCACTAAACTGTGTGTGATGATCTAATTGCAGCTGCAAACACTGGATCAAGTGGCGAATGGTATCAATGCTCTCCTCCAGGCTCACACAGATGCTGCCGTGGCTACAGACTTGAGAAGGAACGGTGTTCAGTTTATTAACAAGTGAGAGATGTTGGGACTTTCCCTATAATTATGTCACAGCAAAAAAGTTCATAACGGAACCTTTGAACTAATAAATTATTTAATGAATTTTGCTTGTGTCTTTAGTGTTTTTGAAGAGATAGAAAGTCTAGGAGAAGCCATCGGGAGAATAAGTGATAGTCAACGAATTGTAAAGAACTTGCTGCAAATCCAATACCAGAATGTACCCACTGCTGCGCTGACCAATGCCAACTTCTACACCGTACAGTCTGGCTCACCCGGAGTGATATTCAACTCTGAATTTGCTGGCCTCTTCTCCAGCAGCGTGCCTCTAGTGCTAGCCAATATAGATGCCAGAGCCATTGGTACTCAAGGAAGACAAGGAACCATCAGTGAAACTCTGATCAGTGTGTCCACAGGAAGTGTGCAGGTCTCTGAACTGTCAAGCAATATACAGATCCTCTTCCCCAAGGTTGGTGTGCAACTTCTCTTCCATAAGATTGTCATGGCAACACTGGGTTTCCATGACATTGCCATTACTCACATCTTAAATTAGTTTACTGCCAAAATTTGAAATATTCTTCATGTATTTCCAAATAAAAGGGTTTAATTTAAAATACATACAGAAAAACATTGTAGAATTAACACATGATTTAATTACACTCGGAAGGATAGCATGTGCTAGAAAACTAGCTGTAGCTACACATTTATCCAACATGTCATAAAAATTGTTTTATTCTTTTTTCTTTTTTAACAGGTTACCCCCAACGATAATCCGATTGCGTGTGTGTTCTGGGACCCTCAACTGAACTCCGGCTACGGGAACTGGTCTGAGGCTGGCTGTACTGTGGATAAATCTGATGATGGAGAAGCAAGATGCAACTGCAACCACCTCTCCACCTTTGCTGTATTCTTTGTAAGTTTTTTTTTTTTCAAATAGAGAAAACATAAGTGGTATCTATTGGAATAATTATAGTAATCTCAGATATAATATTGTCCGTTGATTGTTGATATTCTGTTTATGTAGGGTGAGCCTTTCCCAACTGTCCCACCAACTCAAGAGCCAGAAGAGATCTTTGAGATCTCTGCCATTATCTATGTTGCTTTGATTGTGTCTATTCTTGTCCTCCTTATTGTCATCTTGACCTATGTCATTACTGAGTGAGTCAATGGATGAATATAATAATAATAATAATAATAATAATAATAATAATAATAATAATTCATTATTGTTGTTTTATCATCGTTATCGTCACCATGATCTCTATGTTTTCAGGGAGCTCCGCCCTCATGTCCAGGTGTGGGCCACCTACTGTGCTCTCATTGCATTCTACATCACTTACATGCTCTCCACGGCTGCCAGGCAGTTAAACAACCAGGGAGAAGATGGAGGACGTGCCTGTTCCTTCTTCTCCGCCATTCTCCAGTATTCCATGCTCATGTATTTCTGCTGGACAGCAGCTGAAGCTGTCTTTTTGTTGACAATGACTCGAAGCACCTCCATAAGAAAGCTACCCCGGTCGTATTTAGTTATTGCAGCTCTGCTCTGTATCAGTAAGTGAAACAGTAATCTCACTAGCGTTAGTTAGTAATCTCACTAGCGTTAGTTAGTAATCTCAATAGCTATAGTTAGTAATCTTGATATAGTTAGTAATCTTGATATAGTTAGTAATCTTGATATAGTTAGTAATCTTGATATAGTTAGTAATCTTGATATAGTTAGTAATCTTGCTATAGCTATAGTTAGTAATCTCACTAGCTATAGTTAGTAACCTCACTACCTATAGTTAGTAATCTCACTTTCTATATTGAATAGTATAACTTTTTGATTACAACTGATGAATAGAATGAAGATAAACTTTCAAAGCTAACTAATGCTCTATTTAAAGCCATTCTTTTACACCTTGTTTTTTATTGATTGATTTTTATTATCTATTTAGGTAATATTTTTTGGTCTTGTATTTCACCTTCTTGCTTCTTTCTATTCATTTATTTACGATCAATGAATTGATAAGCAGCGCCAAGTGACTTTATTGCAACCTATTACTCTACTCAGTATTTCATTCTCATCATAGCAGTACTTTTATTGCTTTGCCTTGTTTATATTAGTGTTTGTTTATTTGCAGTAACTCCGGCTGTTATTGTGGCCATTTCATTGGGCGGCTACCAATACTTCAACAACAGTGCCTTGTAAGTTGAAAACATAACTCTTCCAGTACTAACATTATATTCCTACTTGTGTCTGTTCACAGCTGCAGACCTACTAACTGGCCATTCTACTTTGGCTTCGTTGCTCCAGTGTCCCTGATAACACTCTTCAATGCACTGCTGTATGTAGTGGCAGTCAAGTCTCTGATGGACAACAAAGGAAAGCTCAGCCCAAATCGCTACTACTCCCTGGTAGCCTACATCATCATAGCAGCCATATTGCTGTTATTCATCGCAGTGGAGTGGGCCTTTGGAATGATCGGATCCAGTCCTTCTGTCAGTCAATATGTAATCTACCAATACATCTTCAGCGTCCTGGCTTTGGTGCACAGCTGCTTGACCGTAGTCTTGCATATCGTGCGATCGAGAGATGCTAGGAGGGCGTGGTACAAGTTCATGACTTGCAGTCATAAAACTAAAAGAGCATACTCGACTGCCGGCAATAACCTACCAGGAGACAACCCCATTTATTCAGCCACTGAACTCCAGACGTCTTACTCCGCTGCTGAACCTAAAGACAGAGCGCCACTCACTCCAGAGAAGAAAGCAACTGACAACGTGTACAGCACAGGCCCTGGAGCCTCTGGGGAGGACATGCAAGAGAACACTGAAGAGAATGTTGTGAAAGCCAATCTGAATGTGGACGACGATAATGAAGAAGATAAAGTTGTCACGGCACTTTAAATTTATAAACTCACATTTGTTACTTTTAATTCTAAGCCCCCGCACAAATATTTTTTTCTTAAAAACTCCATTTACTAGAATACAAGTTTAATTATTATTATTAAGAACAATTTTAAAAAAAGGTGATGTTAGACATAATTGATAGAAAAAGAGCGATACGTTTTAATGGGCGGCGTCTTAACTCTGTCTAGAAGGTAGTAAGGGCTTTGTACAATCAGTTTGTTCACTATAGCAAGAATGGTGTCAACCACAGACAACAGCAGGTAAAGAATACCATGAACAGGTCATAAATATCAATACCAGACCAAGATCTGGTAAAGGATCATATCCATAGAGGTTCTCTTGCTGTAGATCCAGCTGGTCAATGATCCAGCTCTACATCAAGAACTTCACTTATATAATGCATTGGGCCACCTGATTAATAAGAACCCACAACCCCTTACCCCCTCCCTCCCAGGCTCAAAGTTCCAATTGAATGACAGCAATGCAATTCAACACGACAGCATAAACAACTGTTTCATAGCATTTAAAATTTCTGATGTTAAATGATTCTACTTTGTTTCGTGGTTAGATACCACATGCTAAATTTGGTAAAAGGTCAGCAAATGCATAATAAACCACCAAAGGTAGCTCCACACTCTAGCATTACATCACTTCTCCTCTGAGTATGCCATCAGTCGTATTCTTTAACATGAGGGAGAATGCATGAATTATTGAAAGAGTGCAGAGATAAGACAATGTGAAACTGAAAGAGTGAGTCCATGCAGAGTTTGAGATGAAGTAGCTACAGGAGCAGGTCACAAAGGCATGTGCCGGCCTTCAACGCTGATGGACACTGCATGGGAGGATGTCTTCTGCATCTGCTCCTGCTTCTTCTTCCTCAGATGTTCCTCATAGCGGTTGAGGGTCTTCTTGGTGGAGCCTTTCTTGCGGAACTCTTGGTCTACGTTCCATTTAGGCCTCACAACGTAACCTTTGGTGGAAGGCATTGGCACACGCGCTCTACCGACCCAACCTTTGTCCCCTGGTTTCTGGGGTCTGGGAGAAGAGAACATATAAAATAACATTAAATTTAAAATTCTAAGAAAGACACAAAAGTAATTTTAAGCAGCACACACGATAGTCACGTGGTCCTAGTTCTGTACCTCTGATACCCTTATGTGGTCCTAGTTCTGTCCCTCCAATACCCTTATGTGGTCCTAAGTCTGTCCCTTCAATACCCTTATGTGGTCCTAGTTCTGTCCCTCCAATACCCTTATGTGGTCCTAAGTCTGTCCCTCCAATACCCTTATGTGGTCCTAATTCTATCCCTCCAATACCCTTATGTGGTCCTAGTTCTGTGCCTCTGACACTCTTACATGGTCTTAGTTCTGTCCCTCCAATACCCTTGCGTGGTCCTAGTTCTGTCCCTGTACCACATCCACCTATGCTACTTACTGGTCCACATCTTCATCCTGAGATTTCCGTCTTTCACCAGTACTGGATAAATCAACACAAAACACAGCAATTAGCACACTGATTCACCACTCTGCTGATGACCTTTACCTGATCCTCCTTCTAGCCTCCTTGGACAGGTTGGCATAATCCTGACTTTCTCTTTCTTCTCTCGATATCATCTTGAAGTCCGATGCCAGGCCAAAGATTGGCCGCGCCCACTCGTCTACGATACAGGGGATCATATATAATATAATATACATCAATATTCAATACAATAAGCTGCATTCCACCCTAGCAACTAGCAAACACTTACAGAGACAACTGCGTACATAACTAATAATGTGCCACATTTACCAGTTTCTAGCTGTCTAGGATGCAGCCCATGAGAGAGAGAGAGCCCTGAGAGCCCATGAGAGAGAGAGAGCCTTGACAGCCCATGAGAGAGAGAGAGAGCCCTGAGAGCCCATGAGAGAGAGAGAGAGCCTTGGTAGCCCATGAGAGAGAGAGAGAGAGAGAGCCCTGAGGCGATACGTACTGTACCAGTTCTCAAAAGCTACAGTTGTAATTCATGAAGTAGCTCACTGGAAGAGAATATTGAAATACCCTACCACCATGTATCCAATGACACCAACAGTTGGCAACAATGCCATTTGTGTAACTACCAAAGAACTGGTGTAAGTCTTTCTAACTGACTAATGCCACGGGTACACAAAGTCCCTCACGTGAATGTGTGGGTGAGAGGCCACACCCACACGATATAATGATACAAATGAAACTGATCCTTACTAATGAGTTTGCCGGCCTTTTCCCGGTTCTTCCTAGTCTCCTTAGGATGTTGGTAAAGGAGCATCACAGCCTTGCCAATCTTGCTACTTTTGAGAATGCTGCTATCTGGCGTTGGGAGCTATGGTAACAATAATATACAATTTCACACGTTTACCAACTGATAGTTGATCGACACGTAAATAGAGCACAAGAACACACTCTCTTCCAGTAACATACCGTCTTCAGAGTGTTTAAGATAGATTCTCTGATCTTCAGATGAGGAAGGGAGTGGTCAGGTAAAGGAGAAAGCCACACCTACATGGGAGGAGTCATAATCTGACGCTAGATGAGATGTAAATCTTGGTACTTACAGAGAATGCACTAAGAATACCACACTCCACAAAAATAGACTGCAGGGAGGCTCTGATAGAACAACAACAACAACAACATCAACAACAATCCGAACTAACACACAACAAGTGTACTAAAGTTATACTTAATTTTCTTCTTTAAAAGTTAACTCCCTTGAACCATAGTTACCTTATCTTCAAAGAACTGAATTACTGTAGCTATGTGTTTATTTCTCTCAAACTTCATACACATATTCCATTCCCATTTCATACCATCTTTTATTCCATTGTGATTGTACTTAAATTCCAATTCTACACCTTATTTCATTTCCCACACCATACTTCATTCCAATCCCATGCCATATTGCCACATTTCATTCCACTGCCACGCTATATTTCATTCCAATCCCATTCCATATTTCATTCCAATCCCACGCTATATTTCATTCCAATCCCATTCCATATTTCATTCCAATCCCATGCTATATTTCATTCCTCCCATTCCATATTTCATTCCAATCCCACGCTATATTTCATTCCAATCCCATTCCATATTTCATTCCAATCCCATGCTATATTTCATTCCAATCCCATTCCATATTTCATTCCAATCCCACGCTATATTTCATTACAATCCCATTCCATATTTCATTCCAATCCCATGCTATATTTCATTCCAATCCCATTCCATATTTCATTCCAATCCCACGCTATATTTCATTACAATCCCATTCCATATTTCATTCCAATCCCATGCTATATTTCATTCCAATCCCATTCCATATTTCATTCCCAATTCCCCGCTATATTTCATTACAATCCCATTCCATATTCATTCCATCCCACGCTATATTTCATTCCCAATCCCCATTCCATATTTCATTCCCATCCCCGCTATATTCATTCCAACCCATTCCAATATTTCATTCAATCCCATGCTATATTTCATTCCAATCCCATTCCATCTTCCAACCCTGCTATATTTCCTTCCAATCCATTCCATATTTCATTCCAATCCCACGCTATATTTCGTACAATCCCATTCCATATTTCATTCCAATCCCACGCTATATTTCATTCCAATCCCATTCCATATTTCATTCCAATCCCACGCTATATTTCATTACAATCCCATGCTATATTTCATTCCCATACAGTGTAGCTGCCAACAAACATAGACTTGACTTCACTCCATCATATAAATGAAAACCACACCCACTTAGCCTTCTCCTGCTAGCCCAAGAGCTATCCACTAATAAGACATTGTGTTCTAACTTCTTCATGTAGCCCATGACAGTGGGCAACAGTTGGATCTTCTTGGTGGCAGCCTTCCTGGCCATGTTGAGGTGTCTGTCCTGTTCTGCCACTTCCTTCATCTTCTGTATCAGAGCAGTTGCCATGTCATCATGGATGGTCTCATCACCGTCGACACGCCTCTTCCTGCGGGCGCGATCCATGGCCGCCTTCCTGCGCTGCATCATCAGATCCCAGTCTGACATCCCCTCTAGTCTACTGCACACACAAACACAAACACAATATTCACATCAATTATATACACCATCTCATCTTGTTGCTTTAATATACTAGTCAAAGACACCTTTCTAGAATTGAGGCTAGAATTATATTACGGGTGAGTTGAACTATGTTCCACACGTACACACACACACACACGCACTATCCAGGAGAAAGGTTAACATGTGGATGTGCTCAAAATAAGCCACTCAGACGATAACAAGGGCTTTCTGATTTTGCTGGCAGAATTTTGAGCAAAATAGAAAATTAAAGCAATGAGCACTGTGCTGGCATGATGGGGTAAATTAAAGCAATGCATTATGACAATATGTCAGCTATCAATGCACTGACTTAAGAGGCATGACTAGAGTGAGAGCTGGTCATCTGCAGTAATGAAAGTAACACTTCCACAACCTTCCTCTGGTCCATCAGAAAAAGGTTTTCTTTCTCCTCCTAACAATGTTGTTTTGGCCACCTCCGATCATTCTAGCCCAGAAGGCTGTGCAGAAACTAGTGTAGTTTGCAGTATAATAATAGGCCAGCATTACAAATGGCTAGAAACTAAAGCCAAACTAACTAGCTGAGGCTTGAAACAAAATAAATAGATCAATTTGAGAGCATCGCCAAAGAGCAAGAGACTGGCAGAGTAAAACTTTACCTCGCCATGTAACATAACCAATACTTCACACACACACACACACACTAACCACACCCACATATTGGGTGTGGTCATTGGATTAGACATCTCACACTCTTACTTGCTATCGTCCACAACCTCATCATCGGAATAGTCTCCTCCCAGTTGCTCCCGCTCCATGCCTGTTGCTTCTTCTCCACCTTCTTCCTCCCCAACTTCCCCTCTTACTGCCACTTCTTCCTGTAATTGAACATCATCTTCCTCCTCCTCCTCCTTATCCTCATCACTTTCCTCATTGGCTTCATCGTCCAAGATGGCGGCAGCTTCCGTTGCACTGCCACGCCCCAGAGCCTCTTCTCCCACTGCCTGATCTCCCTCACTTTGACCCCCAGAGTCTGCTTGCCCCGCCTCCTCAGAGTTGCCTTCCTTATTGTCACCTTCCTCACTCACATCTTCAACATCCAGTCTCTCCCCAGAGTTATCAGCCACGCGTACGTCCTCCTCATCTTCAACCACACGTGGTCTCTTCACTGGCGGACCTTCAAGAAGAACCTCTTCTTCACTGTCTACTCCTGCATCATTCACTCCTTCTGAACTCATGTTGAGCTTCTTTGAAGGCCCCGCCTCCTGCATCACACGGGACAATAATTATAAAGATCTACAACAAGGCTAGTCATTCATTCATCATATAGCATTACTACAACGGTTCCTCTCTAGGTAACCCTCACTGGTACCTAGACAACATCCTCTCTAAACAACCCTCACTGGCACCTAGACAACATCCTCTCTAAACAACCCTCACTGGCACCTAGACAACATCCTCTCTAGGTAACCCTCACTGGTACCTAGACAACATCCTCTCTAGGTAACCCTCACTGGTACCTAGACAACATCCTCTCTAAACAACCCTCACTGGCACCTAGACAACATCCTCTCTAAACAACCCTCACTGGCACCTAGACAACATCCTCTCTAGGTAACCCTCACTGGCACCTAGACAACATCCTCTCTAGGTAACCCTCACTGGCACCTAGACAACATCCTCTCTAGGTAACCCTCACTAGCACCTAGACATCCTCTCTAGCACCTAGACATCCTCTCTAGGTAACCCTCACTGGCACCTAGACAACATCCTCTCTAGACAACCCTCACTGGCACCTAGACAACATCCTCTCTAGGTAACCCTCACTGACACCTAGACAACATCCTCTCTAAACAACCCTCACTGGCACCTAGACAACATCCTCTCTAGGTAACCCTCACTGGTACCTAGACAACATCCTCTCTAAACAACCCTCACTGGCACCTAGACAACATCCTCTCTAGGTAACCCTCACTGGCACCTAGACAACATCCTCTCTAGGTAACCATCACTGACACCTAGACAACATCCTCTCTAGGTAACCCTCACTGGTACCTAGACAACATCCTCTCTAGGTAACCCTCACTGACACCTAGACAACATCCTCTCTAGACAACCCTCACTGACACCTAGACAACATCCTCTCTAGGTAACCCTCACTGGCACCTAGACAACATCCTCTCTAGGTAACCCTCACTGACACCTAGACAACATCCTCTCTAGACAACCCTCACTGGCACCTAGACAACATCCTCTCTAGGTAACCCTCACTGACACCTAGACAACATCCTCTCTAAACAACCCTCACTGGCACCTAGACAACATCCTCTCTAGGTAACCCTCACTGGCACCTAGACAACATCCTCTCTAGGTAACCCTCACTGGCACCTAGACAACATCCTCTCTGGGTAACCCTCACTGACACCTAGACAACATCCTCTCTAGGTAACCCTCACTGACACCTAGACAACATCCTCTCTAGGTAACCCTCACTGGCACCTAGACAACATCCTCTCTAGGTAACCCTCACTGACACCTAGACAACATCCTCTCTAGGTAACCCTCACTGGCACCTAGACAACATCCTCTCTAGGTAACCCTCACTGGTACCTAGACAACATCCTCTCTAGGTAACCCTCACTGGCACCTAGACAACATCCTCTCTAGGTAACCCTCACTGACACCTAGACAACATCCTCTCTAGACAACACACTCTATGAGCCATTCATGAGGGAAATACAGACAAGGACATTAATTTTATCAACCTATTCGATCAATGAATAAAAGAACGGTCCTCTGAAATGAATTAAGTGAATGATTGACTGCCATACCTGGTCTATACCTTACCTGGTCTGATCCTTCGCTGTCACTGTCCTCTCCAAACACATCCTCCATCCCAGGATCTCTGTGGAGAAACATTATTATTGAGTGTATGAACACACACACATCACACATCACGTTGTGGTGAAACGACACCACATAACAAGAGACAGTTTATTTATTTATTGATTACATCATGCACTCACACAATATATGCCTAGCATGTTACTCAGGTTACCAAACAATTCCTACAGCCCAGTCGGTAAGGTGTCACCATTGCCTATCTGTGCACTTTGTGCTTGTTTTAGTCTCATTGACTACTCTGACATTTCATCTTAGTCTAGCCTACATTGTCAATACTACCCAGGATGATTCATTATATCTGGTGTTCCTTCCTTGATGGGTGCAAGTCTACAAGAGCATCATCATCTACTACATAGCATGGCACTGGAGAAAGCATTACACGACATTCACAGAAGATTAACTTGTCTTCTTCAATACACACTTTAATTGGTTAGTAATTAATTAAAAAGGGTCACAGCTATAACACATCCTTTTAGTATCCAGACTTCTGAATACGGCAGTTATATTTATAGCCTCTTAACATCACTACACCATGAATACCTTCCTGTGTAATAGTCCAGGAGTGAGTATTTAGTGAGCTTTAATTTGAAACATTTTCAATTGTTGCTCCAATAGCTGATCACAATTATACTGACTATAATCCTTACCTTGTTAGCCCAGAAGTTCCTTCTTTCTCCTCTTCATCTTCAGAGTCTTGGAGGAACTCCATGGCCTGTTTGGACGAGGAGGCCACGACTGCAGTCATGTCCTCATCTGATTCTATCAGAATTGCCTTTCCTTCTGATGACTTCTGAGAGGGATCTTCAGGACTAGCTGCTCCGCCACTTTCATCTCCACCGTCCCACGACTGACCGTCCGACTCTTCTCCAGAACTTTCTCCTTTTCCAGCTGCTGAGCTAACAGCTTCTTCCTCCTCCCCAGAACCCGACTCACTATCAGAGGAACTAGAATCCCCGTCAATGTTTATTATTTTATCCTCTTCCATTAGATCAATACCGTACCACGTCTGGCGGTAGGCTCTATTTGGCACAGTATCGTCAAAACACTTAAAACCACACCCAACACAAAAATTACAATGTTTGTTGGTGGGTACGGTAGAGCGAAACTCGCGCGGATGCCAGACCTCTTACCATAGATATACACGTACAACGCTTTCGCGTTGTATATCTATGCTCTTACCTACCGAAGCGCTATGCTGCGCACTTCACTGTATTTCTTTTCCTAGCGCCAGTAGCAAGTAAATATAACTTTGTAAAACAAATTTGCAGCCCAAGGGTCATGTGATTTGTACAGGTGCTACATAATTAATTTGAAGTTGAATGTATCAAAATATTTTGCCATTCCAAATAAGGAAAATATTTTATTACTTCACCAATACAGTGGTTTTGAGTGGGAATGGCATGTACCTTTAAACACAAGTTAAAGAAAAAAAATTAAAAAATATTAAAATAAATACAATTTCAGGTCAGTAAACTCCCTCAAAATTAAATATATTCATGAAAGTTAAAAAATCGTTGAGGACTCTTCAGCTGTAGTTACATTTCTCTCTTTAAGTTATTTTACGCTAGCAAAACAATACCCAGATAAAAAAAATAAAGTCCAGGGACGACTGCCCCCGCCCCGCTATGAATTGTGCAACCATTACATTATTATATTTCAGAGGGTTCAGCTTCACACATCAACGTGTTTGGCCTAAATTCCATTGCTCAACAGCTAGATTTGTCGCTTGTGCGCATGCGTAGAACTCCATTTAACGCCCTCCAGGGCTCCCTATAAAACTCCACGTGCGCCGGCTTCCTTTGGCCTTTCTTCTAGCTCGACAGTTGACGGAGTTTAATTTTGCCTTGAGTTTTTCTATTTGTTGCTGAGTTGCTAATGGATCAGTCGGAGGGTTCGTCCGGGGTACTGAACGCGGTGTTGGAGAAGCTGGAAGATCTCTCCAAGCGACTTGACAAAGTGGAGAAACCGTGCAGATCGAGATCCCCTTCGACGTCTAGGCATTCTCTGAGACCGTCAGCAGAGTCTGACTCACCGAGGTCTCGCGCCAGGCACAGGAGCAATTCTGACACACCGAGCGGACAGGGTGCCGCCTGTGTCCAGTCGGGGCTCTACGGTCAGACGGAGGACGAGGAACAGGCAGACCAGAGGGAGGATGAATCGGTGCTCAGGCCTGTGCCTGAACGTACCCGGAGATTTCTTACAGAGAGGTTCTCGAAGCCTCTGCCCAACGAGGCTCACCTCAGAGTTAGGCGTCAGTTTGCCCTTCCTGACGTGGAAGCCACAAAGGTGCCTCAGATGGACTTCTTTGTGAAGTCGCATGCCTCCAATGCAGCAAAGAGCACTGACAGAGAGCTGGCTAAGCTGCAGGCACTGATCAACGATGGCATTGCGCCCATCACGGCCATTCTGACCAAGGGCGACAAGGAGGAGAGCATGTCCGGTGACGAGGTGCTCAAAGCGGCAGAGTCCGCGGCTGAGCTACTGGGCAATGCAAGTGCCAAGCTGTCCCAACTTAGACGGGAGAAGCTGAATAGTGACTTCAACAAGTCACTGCTGCCTTTAGTAAAGTCAGGCATGGACTTCTCAGAGGCATCCCCAAGACTGTTTGGGGCAGAATTCGCGAAGCTTGCGAAGGAACATGTGGAAGAGATGAAGGCTCTCAAGTCCACTCTGCTGTCGAGGTCCGACAGTCGACCGTTTTTTCGGAGCGGCCCCTCAAGGCGGGGGGGGCAGTGGCAGATACAGAAGCAACGAGTTTGCAAACTCGTCAGGGAGCAGACAGTTTGGCGGCCAGAGACTGCCGCCCAGACAAACTTACAGAGGAGGCCAGTTCAAGAAGAACTTCCAAAGGCAAGACCAGCAGAGCAGTCATCCAGCGTGATGGCTCAACTGCAGGTAATGGGCATTGTGCCATTGCACGGCCCGCAGGCAGTGGCTGGGAGGCTGAAGCATTTTGTTACCAACTGGCGGAGAATCACGACGGACCGCTGGGTCCTGGAGACAGTAAACGGCTACGCCATAGATCTGCACTCAACTCCCAGACAAGCTGGGCCTCCCAGGGAGCCACACTTGGATATGGAAGCAGAAGCTATGCTCGCCTCAGAGCTGAACAAACTGTTAGACAAAGGTGCCGTACGGCGTGTGGAAGAATCCCGAGCAGGATTTGTTTCCACAATGTTCCTGGTTCCAAAAAAGGATGGGGGCCAAAGGCCAGTGGTAAACTTGAAGGCCTTGAATGACTTCGTGGAGACAGTCCATTTCAAGATGGAGGGCCTTCACACTCTCAGAGATCTGCTCAAGCAAGGCGACTGGCTCGCCAAGGTCGACCTGAAGGACGCTTACTTTGCGATCCCAAGGAAAGATGAATGCGGCATGCCATGCTATTCCACCAGCCCCACTGTTCTACCGACACCTGCAAATGGCAGTGACAACGGCTCTGAACAACAACAACCAGAGTTACGACTCGATGGCCCACCTGTCGCGGGAATGCCACGAGGAGCTGGACTGGTGGACAGTGCATCTGAGCAGATGGAATGGCAAGAGTCTGGTGTGTCAGTCGGTGGACATGATCATCGAATTGGACGCCTCTCTGACTGGCTGGGGAGCAGTCTGCGAGGATGTTCGGACGGGCGGCCAGTGGTCGAAAATAGAGGCGATGTGGCACATCAACTGTCTGGAGTTGCTGGTGGCGACGCTGGCAGTGAAGTCCTTTGCCAAGAACAAGACAGACATTCTGGTGCTGCTCAGGATGGACAACACAACAGCGGTGTTGTATGTGAACCACCGTGGAGGAACTGTGTCCAAAGAATTAGGGGAGCTCACCAAGGACCTGTGGTCCTGGTGTCTATGGCAGAGAATCAACCTACAGGCGCAACACCTGCCGGGTGCTCTGAACGACATAGCAGATGCCAAGTCCAGGACTCTGACGGATCGGACGGATTGGATGCTGGACAAGGATGTGTTCTTCCAGCTGAATCGCCTTTGGGGCCCACTGTTGGTGGACCTGTTTGCCTCCAGGCTGACATGCCAGTGCGAAATGTTCTACAGTTGGAGGCCGGACCCATGTGCAGCAGCCACAGATGCCTTTCTCCAAGACTGGAGCGAGTTGAAGGTGTATGCCAACCCGCCCTGGAATCTGGTGGGCAGAGTGCTGACGAAGGTTCAGATCGAGAAGGCCACGGTGGTGGGTCTGGTGGCCCCAGTGTGGAAGGCACAGTCGTGGTACCTGATGTTACTGGAGATGGCGATGGACTCGCCGAGGTTGTTTCCGTGGCAGCCACAGGCAACTTGCTTGAGCAGCATGGAGGCGCCAGCACTAGCCGCTTGGCTCGTGTCAGGGAACGCTGCGTTGAGCACAACCTTCGGAAGGAGCTTGTTCACTCGTCGAGGACGCATGGAGGTCGAGGACGAACAAGTCCTACAACTCGCTGTTCGGGAAGTGGAGCAGCTGGTGTGGTGTACAGGGTGCAGATCCCTTTTCTGGACCTGCAGTGAATGTGGCTAACTTTCTGGCTGAGCTCTTTGAAGAGGGCTACAGTTACTGCTCACTCAATTCTTATCGCTCGGCCATCTCATCCGTGCACGACAAGGTGAACGGTGTCAGTGTGGGGCAACACGAAATGGTCAAGAAGGTTCTGAAGGGTAGTTTTCATAGGCGCCCTCCGTTGCCGAAATACTCGGGTGCATGGGACACCGGATTAGTACTGAATTACATTAGGAACATGGGTCCTAACGAGAGTCTGTCTTTAAGGTGGCTCACCATCAAGACGGCGACACTGATGGCACTGACCAGACCGTCCAGGTCGGCTGACTTGGCAAACTTGGACGTGAAGGCGCTCAGATGGTTGGACGATGGAGTCTCCTTTGTCCCTACGGCTCTGTCCAAGCAGTCCAGGCAAGGGAAACCTTTCCATGTATTTTTCTTTCCTTCATTTCAGGAGGAGATCCTCTTGTGTCCTGTGGATGCACTAAAGGAATACATCCGACGCTCGGAGCCACTTCGTGTCCAGTCTTCGTCTAGACTGTTCCTAGGGATGGTGGCACCACACAAGCCAGTAGTTCCATGTACGGTAGCAAGATGGTTGAAAACAATGATGAAGGCATCTGGAGTAGACACGTCAGTCTTTGCCAGCCACTCGTTTCGTGGTGCGACTACCAGCAAGGCAGCCATGGCAGGGATGTCTACAGCGGACATTCTGAAGGCGGCAGACTGGTCATCGGAGTCAGTGTTCCGCAAGTTCTACCTGAGGCCTCGTCAAGAGGCTACTTTCGGCAGGACTGTCCTTACAAGCACAGCCTGTTCCGGGGATTGAAGCTACGAAGGACACGTTGATGTGTGAAGCTGAGCCCTCTGAAATATAATTTGAGAATGGCTCAGGCCACGTAGTGGCTGCCAGCTATTCAGAATTGTATGAAGAGGGTGAAGCTGATCACATCAACGTCCCACCCATGCCCCCCCGTGTATCATTCCTGTTGGACACTGGCAAGTTGTACTGTACTCTGTCTATCATATTGACTTATATTGCACTTGTTTTGTATCAAAACTTAAGCATGGTTTGCTCTTAAACATGTTTGTTTATTGGTTCTAATTGAGTGTTCTATTGATTGATGTGCATGCATTAGTGTGTTTACATGGTTCGCAATGTGCGAGCTAGTCAAAGGCCAAAGGAGGCCGGAGCACGTGGAGTTTTATGGGGAGCCCTGGAGGGCGTTAAATGGAGTTCTACGCATGCGCACAAGCGACAAATCTAGCTGTTGAGCAATTGAATTTAGGCCAAACACGTTGATGTAATCAGCTTCACCCTCTTCATACAATTCTGAATAGCTGGCAGCCACTACGTGGCCTGAGCCATTCTCAAATTATTCGAAGGCACTTAGCACGAAGGTAGCTCGTGCTGGCCACGCGAGCGCCAAGTTCATGCGCATGCGCACAGCCAATCTCTCTTCCTTCTATCTGAAGCAGCTATTAATGAGGTTGAATTTAAGTCGGTATTGATAATCCACTGATAATACATACTCTTATAGGGCGCAGTCTGTCTAGATGGTTCTCCTCCAGGTTACTATTTTCGTCCAGTGACAGTTTTGGGGCCAACAGATGGCTTCTGCATTTAATGGGGGGTGGCTGGTGTTTTGGTGCAGAGGATTGCTATAATCTATGTTTGGTTCTTCAGAGACCTGGAAAAACCCTGTGAGATCAACTCTAGCCACTCAACCAAGAGGACATTGCTTTACAAGCCCAACTCTAGCTACTCAACCAAGAGGACATTGCTTTACCAAGTCTAACTCATCTTCTCAGACATTGCATTAGACATTATCGTCAATTTTTTTGTCAATTCTCCATGGTTATTCCTAGAATTCTTCACTCACATAAAAAATATCTTCTAAGTAATGCACAGCAGCTAAAATCATTTATTAGTGACAGGATAGAGATGTAGCCTCTCAAACATTTAAGAGAGTAAGGGAGTAAAGCAATGTCCTCTTGGTTGAGTGGCTAGAGTTGGACTTGTAAAGCAATGTCCTCTTGGTTGAGTGGCTAGAGTTGGACTTGTAAAGCAATGTCCTCTTGGTTGAGTGGCTAGAGTTGGGCTTGTAGAGCAATGTCCTCTTGGTTGAGTGGCTAGAGTTGGACTTGTAAAGCAATGTCTGTCTTTTAGTATAGTATGAGTATTCATCTTTTGAGATGACGAAAAAAACCGAATACTGTATCTAGAAAATGGCCACACATGTCACTAATGTTACATGTCTGGGTTATGATGCAAGACCTTCAGCCCCACCCCCTACCCCCACAAGTATTATGTAGATAAGGCAACACACATACTCAAGAGATGATGCAACCCGTGTGAAGATGGTGAAATATTAAATAGAATTGCCTGTTCACTCAGGACAGTATACTGTTGATTGATAGAGAAGGAAATGCTGTGCAAGACTTTTATTACCATTCCTACCCCCCACTGTGATTTTGGTACTAGATGATGCAACACACATACTTAAGATGACGGCCTGGAGGTGTGGCTGTCTCTATAGACTATATCCTATATTGTATTAAATGTGTCACTAGCTGGAGGTCTGGCTGTCTCTATAGACTATATCCTATATTGTATTAAATGTGTCACTAGCTGGAGGTGTGGCTGTCTCTATAGACTATATCATATATTGTATTAAATGTGTCACTAGCTGGAGGTGTGACTGTCTCTATAGACTATATCATATGTTGTATTAAATGTGTCACTAGCTGGAGGTCTGGCTGTCTCTATAGACTATATCCTATATTGTATTAAATGTGTCACTAGCTGGAGGTGTGGCTGTCTCTATAGACTATATCATATATTGTATTAAATGTGTCACTAGCTGGAGGTGTGACTGTCTCTATAGACTATATCATATGTTGTATTAAATGTGTCACTAGCTGGAGGTCTGGCTGTCTCTATAGACTATATCCTATATTGTATTAAATGTGTCACTAGCTGGAGGTGTGGCTGTCTCTATAGACTATATCATATGTTGTATTAAATGTGTCACTAGCTGGAGGTCTGGCTGTCTCTATAGACTATATCATATCTTGTATTAAATGTGTCACTAGCTGGAAGTGTGGCTGTCTCTATAGACTATATCATATAGTGTACTAGTGGTGCGCTCGAATAGCGCGAATGCATGGCGAGCGAGTAAATATATGAGTATAGGTAAAGATTATTTGTGAAGGAAATCGCTAAATAATAGCAATGATTAGGCATGAAGAGTTAACAATAACAGAATTACCTGAATAAACTTCGAAAGCAGTGGCAAAGAAGCGCAGCTTGACAAAGACTTCACAATTGTTTCAAGAAGAGAGTAGCTATAAACTTTTTGGTTGAAACAAAGTTGCGTAAGGCAGTGCAGCAGGATTCTCCGTGCTCGTTAATTGAAAATACTGGAACTGTGAACGCTTTACCTAACTTACGTAATTAGAAGCGCGGGCGAAATTTTTTGACGTACGCATACATACCTATATATATATATATAAATATCTGAAATCTCAATTGAACACGACTGAGAGTCAGCTTCGCTCGCTTTGCTCGCTCGCTGAATTAAATGTGTCACTAGCTGGAGGTCTGGCTGTCTCTATGGACTATATCATATCTTGTATTATGTGTCACTAGCTGGAGGTCTGGCTGTGTATATGCATATGAACTACATTCAGACTCTCATTCCACCCACTGCTCGATATAGAGGACTGCCGGGTAAGGGATTGGTTATTTGATCAACTCACCTAATGTTAATTTATTTCTTCATAGATACTTTATAGTTTTTCGGAGATACACTGGAAACTTGACGGCTGCAGGCGTCTTCCTCAATAGTTGTGAGATCATTTTCTCGTGCATTGTATTTGTCAATGGTACAGTATGCAAGCATCAAATTGGGACTAGCTCTAGCTAGAAAATATTGTCATTAGGTAAATTGATGTATTCATGCTTTAATGCAGAGAAGAGAAAGATAATTAAATGTGTAGTTACTACATACAGTCCGTAGACCTAGCAGCAAAGATGTCAGACAGCATGGAGAGTGAGAGAGACCTTTCTTGAAATATTTTACTGGTATATTGAGATTAAGTTTGTTTGTCTCCACCACGAGCTATGAGGTCTGGTTTGGAAGGGCATGTGTGTATCTGCGTGTGTGTGTTCAGTGATCAATTATATGGGTATTCACAATGGCCTCATGGAGAAATGCAGAAAAGACAATCCTGGAATCATGATTTGGAAGTGCATGTTTGCTCCGGTAAGTAACAGAGTAAAAGCAGACGAGTTTTTTAAAATTCAAATTTATATTTATTAAAACAAAACAAAACAAAAAAGATTTTATGAATGCAGCTGGTCATCACGGCAGGTGAAGCGTACCGAGGTTACCGGCGGTTAAAGGGGGAGGGGAGTCTGGTCAAGGGCCAGCTGCGTGCAGTGGCGGGAAAGGCATGAGTCCAGTAAAGGGTCGGTGGCGCGCGCAGCGGCGGGAAACGTATAAGCGAAGTGAGACCTCGGGCGGTGGGACATAAATGGAAAGTGTAAAAAGAACGAGCAAAGGAAAGATGGAAGAGAAAAATAAAAGGGAGAAGGGCGCTAAAGCGCCTAACAGAACCACAGTGGAAGACTGTGAAGAGGAAAGCTATGCCAATCCTCCTAAGAGAAGGAGGGGAGAGAGACTCCAGGCTTTGGAAATCGACGAGAAAATAGACGAGCCGGTTAGGATCACGGCGGCTGAACTGAAAGCGGGCATATCAATGCTGCCGGCCCTGGTGAACAAACTGAACGAGTTGGAAAAGGTGGTGCTCTCTAACGCTAAAAGTGGCGGAACAACTGAGAAGGGTATGTCCAACTGTAGTTGGTGGGTCACTAGTGATGGGGGTGAGGAACTGTGGAATCAGGGACGTAGTGGGGATGGTAGACTGGAGAAGCTAAGGCAAATGTTCCTGACTCACTTCCGTACTCTGGGGTACGTGACAAACCGAGTTCAGTGGGCTTTGTGGAGGCGTCCAGGGGGCGAAAGAAAAAAAAGAAAAAAAGGAAGTAGAAAGGGTAGACAGGGTGGCATGTATGGGAGTGAGCATGTGGCTCACTGTGGGTAAGAGGCCACGAGTTGTATAAAATTAAAAAAAATAAAAATAATAATAATAATATAGGGGGTTAGATAGGAGGAGAAGATTAAGAGAAGGGATGGTAGAGGTAAATGGGGAATATGGGCATGCAGTAGGGTATAGGGACACGGGAATGGGAATACTTACTGTGAGAAAGACAGGTAATTGAGATGGGATCGGGTAATGCTGGGAGGGCTAGATAGGATAAAGACGGGGGGAGACACTGGACGAGTTGAGCATAGAAGACGTGCCTGAGGCAGGGGGGGCTCACTCGGGTGTCCCCAAAGAAGTGGCTGTGAAGATAGGGATGCATCAGTATAAAAAAGAGGGACACTGGACGAGTTGCGATTATGTGACATGCCTGAGGCATGGAGGCGCAACCGTGTGTCCCAGGTGCATCAGGAAAAAACAGGGGGGGGGGGGGCCTGGACGAGTTGAGATTAAGAGGCATGCCCGAGGCATGAGGCTCAACCGGGGGCCCCCAGAGTGAATGTAAGAAGGTGGAATGTGACGCCAAGGGAAAAGTTAGTAAGTAACTAATAGGAGAGAGACACTGGACGAGTTGAGGGAGAGGTCACGTCTGAGACGTGCAGGCTCAACCGGGTGACTCAAAAAATAGGAAAAGTGGCAGTCGTGGGGAAGCACGGCGGAAGGGCGGCCGCACAAGGGCCACGACAAAGGCGTGCCAGAGGGGCACAGGGGAGCACAGTATGGCGTGTAGAAACATACTGGTTGATCTGTGTCTGTAGATGAAGGAGTCTCGTTGGTCGAGAAGGCAAAGGAAGCAGGAGCGGTGCCTTTGCCTGAGGCAAAGGGAACAACACCGGGACCCCTGCTAGAGAAGCTGCTGAGCAGCATGTCTGAGAAAGGACTGGATGGCATCGAGGAGAGCAGGATGCAGAAGTCGGTGCACCTTATAAAGAATGTGCAACCTCTGCCCAGGAAAATAGTAGAAGCCATCCAGGAGGGCATTTTTGTGGATTTCACTTGGTTCCCGGTCCTGGAAGAAGGTCCCACCGAAAGGGACTGGAAGGAGGGATCGGGGGGAAAGGGCAACAGTTTGGGTAGCCCCAGGGAGAGAAAGAGAAGGGAGCGGAAAGAGGTGCCCGACCTCAGTAAGTGGAGCACCTGCTTCTCGCTTTTTCAAGTGGCTTGGGCGTCGCACAAGCCCGACATGTGTGTGCCTCTGACGGCCTATAGGGAATCGATCTTCAGGCTGGCGAGGCGCCACCCGTGGATCCAGGTGGCGAAATATGACCGAAGGTTCCGGCAGGAGGCATCGGGGAGAGACGATGTCAAATGGGAGAAGGAGAAGGTCTCCCTGGTAATGGAGCTGATGAGCGCCACCGCCCATGAGACAGGGGAAGTGAAAAGCAATGGTGGCGGTGGCGGAGCGACGACAAGAAGAGGGAACCTCAAAAAGGGTGGACCGTGTTTCAGGTTCAACAGGGCGGATGGGAACTGCACGTATGGCAGTCAATGCAAGTTCTCTCACACGTGCTCAGCCTGTGGTGGAGACCACCCCGGGTTTCAATGTGGGAGGAGTGGAGACAGAAGGATCCCACAGCAGAACTGAATGCGGGACTGAGTCCACGAGAAATAGACATTTGAGTCATTCTGATCATTGTGTGTAGTGTCACTCAGCGAATGTTGTGTTATGCCATTTGAATTGCAATTATATATAAAAATAAAAAAAATAAAAAAAAGAGGGTGAGGAAAGAAGGTGATGCTCGGGCAATAAGAAACGGGAGGGATAGGGCAGTAGAAGTAAGGTTGCGGATAGGTATAGGGAATGCACACACGAGGGTTAGGAGGGTAGAAGTATTAGGGTTAAGGGTATAGGGGGACTGGGAATTGGAGGGTAGTTAAGGAGAGGGTGGGTAGTTAAGATGGTGGGTGAGGCGGGGCAAGGGCAAAAGCTGATTGGTGTGGTATGCTTTTGCAGGGTACCGCTTCATGAGGCAGCTGGTGTAGCTGGAGAATGTGTCTGAGGGTCCCAGCAGCAGTGTGTTGGCTGGGGCAGAGGACGTGGTCACGCCACTCTGGTGGAGGGCGTGGGAGGAGGAACTTTTGGAGCACCCTGACAGAGAATGGGTGGAGTTCCTGGTGAGGGGGGTCAAATGTGGCTTCAGATTGGGCCACGACCAAAGGAAACTGAAGCTGGAGCAGAGGAGTGGGACCATGTACGAGGCCACTCAGCACAGCACAATCATAAGTGAGTACCTCGAAAAGGAGGTTCGGGAAAAGAGAGTGTGGAGGATGGGGGAGTCCGCACAGGTATCGGGCGTTCAGTTGTCTCCGTTCGGGGTGATTCCCAAAAAAGGGAAGCCAGGAAACTGGAGGCTGATTGTGAATCTGTCGGCCCCAGAAGGGGGTAGTGTTAATGACGGCATAGCCAAAGAGTTGTCCAGTGTAGAGTACGCGTCGGTGGACGACTTGGTACGAAAGGTACTGGAACTGGGTAAAGGGGCTATGATGGCGAAAGCTGATGTCAGGGCAGCGTACAGGAATGTACCTGTCCACCCAAGGGACAGGTGACTGCTGGGGATGGAATGGGAAGGGGTGACCTACGTAGACGGCACCCTTCCGTTTGGGCTGAGATCAGCACCATTACTGTTTACGGTTCTAGGGGACGCAATAGAATGGGCTGCGTCCAAAAGGGGAGCCAAGTGGATAAGACACTATATCGATGACTTCATCGCAGTGGGAAAGGAAGGCACGGGGGAATGTGTCGAGGCCTTGAAGGCATTTAAGGAAACATGTCAGAAGTTGGGCATGCCGTTGGATGACGGCAAGGAGGAGGGGCCAAGCAAGGTGTTGACCTTCCTTGGCATCAAGATCGACTCGGTCAAAATGGAGATCAGGCTCCCCCAGCAGAAACTGGAGGAGTTGAGAAATACCCTCAGAAAGTGGAGAGGGATGAAGAGCTGCAGGCGCAGGGACCTGGAATCGATTGTGGGGTCCCTGAATCACGCGTGCAAGGTAGTGAGGCCAGGGAGGGCCTTCAAGAGAAGGTTGCTGGATCTGATGACCACGGTCATCCTGGGTGACCGAAGGGTAAGGTTGAACCTGGAGGCAAGAGCGGACCTGGAATGGTGGTACCGGCTCGGCCTCAATTGGAACGGCACCTCGATGATGGGCTCGGTGTCGGAATGTCCCCAGGAGACGATGCTGTCGGACGCGTCAGGCAGTTGGGGGTGCGCGGCCACGTGGGACAACAAGTGGTTCCAACTGAGTTGGAAGGAGGCCGAAAGGGCAAAGGATTGGAACATCATGCCCAAGGAACTGTTGCCCATTGTGGTATGAGCCGCGAGAGCGTTCTTGCATGAACACAGTTCTCTCTCCTCATTCTCCTGGCATGTTCCTGAGCTTGGCCTCTGGCAACCTCAACTCCATCGCAGTAGAGTCCACCACTGTGCCCAAAAATTCTATTGTCTGGCCTGGCATCATGATAGACTTCTCCTGGTGCACCACAAACCCCAGGCATTCCAGCAAAATCTTGAGTGCTGCTACGTGTTCTCTCGCCACTTCCTTGGTCTCTGCCAGAACCAGAATATCGTCGATGTAACAGACAATGCGGACACCCATGCGACGCAGCACCGCTGCTGTAGGCCTGAGGGTTTTTGTGAAGACCCACGGTGCCGACGAGAGCCCGAACGGCAGGCATGTGAAGTGAAACAATTGGCCCCTCGCCATGAACTGCAGAAACTTCTGGTGGTCTCGCCGTATGGCCACGGTGGTGTGTAAGGCACAATGGAGAGGCAAAGTAATAAGGGCCAAGTGTGATAATATGGCCGTGGTGGCCACAATCAAGTCTGGGTCGTGTAGGGAAAAGGTGGCCATGCACCTGAGAAGGTGCCTGGCGTTTGTGGAGGCGTCAGTACCACTGACGATAGTAGCAGAGCATATAAGGGGCGTGGAAAATACCGTGGCTGACGCTCTGTCCAGGAATAAGTTGGAGGTTGCTCGTTCTGTTATGCAGCCCAGCAGTGGAGACGGCGCAGATCCCGGCGGGCCTGGTGGAGCTGCTGACCAAAAAGGATCACTCCTGGTCAGAGCGGGAGTGGAGGAGGTTGCATCATTTCTGCTCGACCAGGGATTGAGCGAGGCCACGCGGAGGCGTTACGACTCCACGTGGAGGAGGTATTCGGCATCGTGCGAGGGCCTGAAAGAGGTGCCATTGCCAGTGACGGAGGAGAAGGCCACGGTTTACGTAGCCACTTTGGCATGTGGTGGTATGAAGGCAGCTACGGTGAAGTTTCACTTGGCTGGCCTGAGACAAGCCCATATTAGGGCAGGACTGACCCCGCCGGAATGGGGAAAGATGGCCAGGTTAGCTCAGACCAGAAGAGGTCTGGAGCGGTACGAGGCAACGGATAGTGCAGGGAAGCTAGTGAGACACCCCGTGAAATGGCAACACATGAGAGCCTTGCGTGATGAGTGGGGAGCGGCGGGTGAAAAAGGCAGGATGCTGTGGGCAGCGGCCTGCTTGTGTTTCTTTGCCTGCCTAAGGGCAGGCGAGGCACTGGCTCCGGAGCAAGGAGAGTTCGATGAAGGGGCACACCTCACCTGGAGGGACGTGGAGGTGGGCACGTGGAACGATAAAGAAACGATCAGGGTGAACATTAAACAGTCTAAGACAGACAGACTTAGGAAGGGTGCTTTTGTAGTGTTGGAAAGTACGAACGGGGGGATCTGCCCAGTGAAGGCCATGTTGGAATTCATGGTGGACAGAAGGGCGGGTCCAGGCCCCTTCTTCATGGACAGAGAGAAGGTGGGACTCAACAGAAAGGAGTTTGTGAAGGAAGTGAAGGGGGCACTGGAGAGGGAAGGGACTGTCCAGTGAGGGCATCTCCGGTCATAGTTTCCGGATCGGAGCGGCCACAGCAGCGGCCGAAGGAGGTGCTTCGGATGAGGAAGTGAAAGCCCTAGGGCGGGGGAAGAGTCGCGAGTACAAGGGTTACATCAGGAGGCAGGAGACAAAGCCGTCTGGAGCGGCCAAGAAACTGGCGGAGGGCGCCAGGGAGGAGAGCAAGACAGTGGAATGAATCTCGGGACGGATGAGTCATATCATCATCTCGTATATGTGTATGTATCAGTCACCCTGTTGTCAGTTCTTGTTGTATAGTCTTTTGGCCAGATTATGAATCGAGAAGGGGATGCAGGGAGTGGCCAAGGGTATAGGGTAGTAGGGGGTGGGAGGCAGCACTAAGCTCCCTCCCACCAGGTATTAGCTAGGCGTGAGTGTGTGCGTCGGAGCAATCGGGGCTCTCCGAGGGGCTGATGTTGGGGCGTCTGGTGGGGGCGTGGCAGCCGCAAAAGGGCGTGCTGCACGTGGGCAGGCCTTGGGCGTGGGCTCAAGGCCTGCCATATTCCCAACAGGTCCCCTTCCGGAGGTGGGGCTGGGCATAGCAAGTAAAGCCCGCCCCGCACGCGCGACTGCAAACCTTCGGCACACACTCACAGCATGGAAAGAATGGCAGTGTGAAACACGCCAAGCTATAAGAAATGGTCTTCGATTAAACCCTTCCCCTCAGAAGGTAACCAATGGTTATGAATTCTCCATATGTTGTACTCTTATACTTTCAATTCTAGACAACAAGATTCAAGTGAAGCACAAATAAATACTTTTTGCCAAGAGATACAATTCTATAAAAGATCATCTTCACCTATATTGAAAGAGTGATTTGCTTTTAACCACACTTTTTATTGTTGTTGTTGTTGTAGCATATTATAAGTATATTACACATCCTCTTCTCGTCCTCAACTCTCGTTACGACCCCACACAAATTAACAGACTTTTTGGATTGCCATGTCTTCCTCCATCCTGTAATTCTAAAGAAATGGAATTCTTTGACTCCTTTGCTAAAGTGAGAGATACCTCGTTCAATATAAATTAATTGTAATTGTGTGTTCAATTAGGCATTTAGCGCTCAAATCAGTCCAGTTATCCACAACAATAAGAAGCGTTACGGTTACTTTTTGGATTCTTGTCTGGTCCATTGCCAGACTCTGGATAATCATACATGGAATTCATTCAAAATAGGGAAGAAGTCAATCTCTCAAACAGTCAATGATTGGTATTAACAACTACCATGCAAAGAAGAATGATTGTGACTATCCATGTAACCCTACTTGCCCTGGGAAGTGGCCACCAAACAGTTGGCTGCCAGACACTCAGCTACCAGAGAGTGGGCTACAAATGGAGTAGATTACAAGCGACAAATGACATTCTTGCTATCAATGTGTATTAGTTTGTCATCCCTAACATTGTTGGTTAAACTTTCATTTTGTTGATTGCATTACTTTGATATTAGCTATTTCTCTAGAAAATCCATGCAAAATTGCAAGTTGAGACAATGATAGCTAGCTAGCTAAATGACTCTAATAGAGCTTGTAAACCAGTTGCTCAGGGAACAGAATAAATAACCTTTCACTTAGTAATCTGGTAGTTAAATCAATACTGAGGCATATAGTAAACACAGTATAAGGAGAGAGAGTGAGTAGACGAGTGTCAAAAGAGAGTCGAAGAAAACATTGTTGATGAAGAACATCTTGCACCCTCACTTAGGTCAGAACTGGTTCTCTAATCTCCTCACTTAGGTCAGAGCTGGTTCTCTAATCTCCTCACTTAGGTCAGAGCTAGTTCTCTAATCTCCTCACTTAGGTCAGAGCTAGTTCTCTAATCTCCTCAGTTAGGTCGAACTGGTTCTCTAATCTCCTCACTTAGGTCAGAACTGGTTCTCTAATCTCCTCACTTAGGTCAGAGCTAGTTCTCTAATCTCCTCACTTAGGTCAGAGCTAGTTCTCTAATCTCCTCACTTAGGTCAGAGCTGATTCTCCAATCTCCTCACTTAGGTCAGAACTGGTTCTCTAATCTCCTCACTTAGGTCAGAGCTAGTCCTCCAATCTCCTCACTTAGGTCAGAACTGGTTCTCTAATCTCCTCACTTAGGTCAGAGCTAGTTCTCTAATCTCCTCACTTAGGTCAGAGCTGGTTCTCCAATCTCCTCACTTAGGTCAGAACTGGTTCTCTAATCTCCTCACTTAGGTCAGAGCTGGTTCTCTAATCTCCTCACTTAGGTCAGAGCTGGTTCTCTAATCTCCTCACTTAGGTCAGAGCTAGTTCTCTAATCTCCTCACTTAGGTCAGAGCTGGCGCTGAGGGGATGGGAGGAGGTCTGGCTTGCGAGACTAAAGGCCTGCAGGTATTAGTTACATTACTCCAAAGAGTTATAGCTATTTCTTTCAAAGTTACAAAAAAGAGACTAGCTAGAAGACTGAGTTCTTGTTCAATAATTGTTAAATACATCATTTAGGAGGAATTTTAGGCATTGGAGGAGTTTTAGGCATAAGCAGGGCTTATTCTAGCCAACTTGATTACGAAACCAAAAAAGTTTGTTTAGTAAATAAAAGAACATGAATAGGCGTGGCCAGCGCACCCGTAAAACAAGCCGCAAAGCTCGATATCGCGGTGCAGATATCTGCTGGAGGAGCTAGGGCAATGGAGGTGTTGCTGCAATTGGTACTACTAATGGCGGCGTCTGCCTCTCTCAATGCCGCTCCTTTCAATGACAACGATGAGCCTAATAGCCTCATCCTCCTCCCAGAGGCTGCATCCACCATGGTAAGCCAGAGGCTGCATCCACCATGGTAACTACCTTCTGAAGCATCAAAGTTACAAGGTTAATACCGTTTTCCATTCCAGGGTGCAGTGTGTCTAGATGGATCTCCTCCAGGGTATTATTTTCGTCCAGGGTCAGGTTCTGGAGCTAACAGATGGATCTTGCATCTGATGGGGGGTGGCTGGTGCTTTCTGGGAGTGGAAGATTGTTATAATCGTAGCTTGACGTTATATGGTTCCACCAAGGACTGGAATAGTACGCTTACACTGAATGGAGCACTGTCACCTGATATGACTGTCAATCCTTCCTTCTACAACTGGAACACGGTCTTCTTTATATATTGTGATGGAGCCTCATTCTCAGCTGACAGGTCAGGACATATCTGACTTACAAAGCCCACGAGACTCAACTAGGATAGTGGACTCAAACTAGGATAGTGGACTCAACTAGGATAGTGGACTCAAACTAGGATAGTGGACTCAAACTAGGATAGCAGACTTAAAATATGATAGGGAATTCAAACTAGGTCTAGAGAACATAGTAGAATCAAAATAAATTTAGAGGACTCAATTTGAGCCAGCTATACTCGGGTTTAGCACATAGTAGTTATGAAATAAGTGACTCTAAACTAAATGCTATCTAGATATCTCCAACTATAAAACTCAAACTTGGTCTAGATAAATGGACAAAGATGACTGTCACTATTTGTGTGTATATAGAGAGGAACCAGAAGTCTATGATGGCAAGGAGTTGTACTTCAGGTAAGTGCTGGGCTTCCATAGCTACTGCACTCTCTATATATATCCTCTGTGTGTGTCTTGTAGAGGATTCAGGATTCTGAGAGCCATCATGGATGACCTCAATATGAACAGGAACTTGAAACAAGCTACAGATGTAGTACTTACTGGTTGCTCAGGTAATCAACTCTATTATATCGTGTCATCACACATGTGTCTGTGGTATCACATGAGCATCACTACATTATCACATGTGATAATAGGATTTGTAAGCTCAACATAAAGTGTCCTATAGCCTATAGCTATACTTTATCCAATTACATTATATAACACAATCAGCATGAGTTAATCACCTGTACTTCATCAGGCAATTTGTTTTGGCTTTGTGTATTATTCTTGACCTCTCCACTACATTTCAATCACTACCAGTAGCATTAACTATGCCCCTCTATAATAATTTCTGGACAATACCCCTTCAATGATTCATGGAAGCTTTCCATCAGCACAATGAGCGAGCAAGTTATAGTTAAACGTATTCTGGTCTATACCTTTATTGAAGAACATTTCAATATTAACCTCCTCCCCATATGTTTGTGCATGGCAACAACTAATGGGTGCAGCTGTGAAAGATTTCAAAATTCTAAATATTGCACATGCATACGGATATTAAGCATACACTTATTTTGCAGCTGTTATTGGCAACTCCATGGCACATGTGACATGCATTGAGTACCATACCCTATTGGGTAGTGTGAGTTTATTCTCTTACTAGAACTAGTCATTGTAAACTACAATAACAACACCACTGTCTTTGTCATAACAATTCCTTAAAAAACACTCTGTGTTATCTGCTACAAGCAGCACATCCTGGGCAAGGCATAAGCAGAGGGATAGCATAGAAAGAGCTTGTCACAAATTTATTGAGAGTATGGCTAAATATTTCTTGTATATATTGCACTTTACAAATAGCAATTTTCTCTTCCCAAACCATGGGAATTAAGCTTTGCACTGATTTTCACGAAGTAACTTCAACTAGGAAAGTTAACCCTTTGCGGACGAACGCGGGCAAGAAATTATGTAATTAAATATGTGCACGCCGTAAAACCAATTAGTTGCCTGAGACGGCGTTTTACCAGTGGAGTTCGACACGTGGAAAAAGAAAACGGGCGAGTGTTTCTTTTGTGTTAGGCCTCAAATAATCTGCCTCTAGCATTGTAGCTATGGTAATTCGTTAGTTTATAGTTTATAGATTTGATTTGAATACAAACTTAGTTGGAATTATCGAGGAGGCCATAGTTTGTTAGCTATTTTTTTAGCTTATATTTATGAAAGGAGAAATCACACCCAAGTGTAAGTTCTAGTTTTAGTTTGCTTATTTCTAGCTACTTTAGGCCTTTACTTCTTAGTAGGTGTTCTATTTGAAAATAGCTAGACACATAGTGTAGAAAAAAATTTTTTTTTATTTATTTGGTGCACTTGATATAAGTTATACTTATTTTATAAGACTTATTTTGTAGAATAGAGATTCCAAAATTTATACTATGTAAGCTACTGAAAGTTTTAGCGCACCACGCGCTCTGTAACTGTAATAACAGAGCGGGAAAGAGCTTGTCACGAATTCGTGACAGCCGTATTCTCTTGACGCACCGGTGTGTCACAGATTCGTGACCATCGTACGCGCGCGTTAATTACGGCGGTCACGAATTTGTGACCATCGTACGCAAAGGGTTAATAATATGGTGAAGTTTTAGCAAGTATTCTGAAGGAAAATAAAGACAAAATTGAAGTAATCTTGTGTATTGCAATACACAAGATTACTTCAATTTTGTCTGAAAAACAGTTCCCATGGGAACTGTTTTTCAAACTTTTGGAATTGCCAGGTGTGGTAAAAGTCTATGATTTTTTTCTTCATGCCCGTGCTAGTATTATAAAGTACACAACAAAAACACAAATGATTTGTAGTTTTAACATTTCCAGTTTCAGCATGACTTGCATTTATAAATACAGCTAACGATAAAATAACAGTTGCTATGCTACAAAATCATTCATATAACAATAACGAACTATGGCCACTGCAAGTGAAGTCGCCACCAGCACCCAGTGGCACAATCAGCTAGATGTAGACAGAAGTGAACTAGGAGATGGACCAGACTGCAGGGGCTATTAGTATGAGTCATAGCATGAGTTTGTTACCATGCTATTGATCCCTAATAGCAAAGGTTATACCCGTGCTATCACTCACTAATAGTAGGCCAGATTTTTTCTAGCATTTATACTGAGGCTACACTGTATCGTTCACTCACCATCTCTGTATTTCAGGATTAACTTCCTCAGGAACTTCGTTTTCAACCTATGCCTCCTCCTAATCTGTTGAAAAAAAATCTGTCTAATATGGGTAGAACTTCTGTGCTAAAGAATGACATAGTCTCTGACTAGAAACTACTCGAACTATACGTTTCCAAGGCTAGAATTGCATGTGTGCACACATACACGTACCATTTCACTTAGCTACCATGCTATTTCACTTAGCTACTGTGGGGGGAAGATGGGGAAGCTGGCGATCCTTGGATCAGTGCGGTTACTCCACCTATGGTATAATCGCTGCCACCAGAGTGACTCGAGCTACTGCTAAAGTCCGACCCAGCTTCACACACTTCAAGTTTTATGTAAAAAGCATGCAGAGGGGATTGGGGCAATGACACAGAACTAGGAACTGACTAAAGTGGAAATACAAGACATATGTATGTGAGCTGCTGGCAGTCACCCCCCAAAGAGACCACACCCCTTACAGCATTATGAATGATATTCATGTACATGTGAAAGTATGTTAATTAGTTCTTCCTTTCACCCTAATCATCTGAGTGGTGGAGCTAATGTTTCTTTTCTTTCAAGGGATGTTCAGCCTCTGCTCCATAGCTACCATACTATTTCACTCTATGGACTATATCATATGTTGTATTAAATGTGTCACTAGCTGGAGGTCTGGCTGTCTATATGCATATGAACTATATTCAGACTCTCATTCCACCCACTGCTCGATATAGAGGACTCCCTGATGCCGGGTAAGGTGTGGTTTCTCAATCAGCTCACCTAATAATAATGTCTTTTCTTCACAGATACTTCATAGATATTCCGACATTCCCAAGAGTCCAGAAGGTTTCAGACGTCTTCCATAACAGTTAGTAACATAGCTATATATATAGTGTGTGCATTGTTTCTAATAACGAAGTATATATCATACCCGTAGCCAGGGTTGGTTCGAGGGGTTCGGTCGAACCCCTCTTTAGAGTGACCGGAAGCAAATATTTTAGCCACACCCCACATATAACTTCTGGAATATCATCGTCTGTTCAATCGTGCTGAACCTGCGCTTGAATTCTCTGCTGTTTCTGGCCTAGTCTGAGTCTAAGTGACCTAATAAACATTCAGCTCCATGGATAAAAAATTTCGCTCTCATATCAGCATGAGTAAAGCTTGCTACGTTACATTCTTTATAAAGTGTATGTAACACTTTAGTAAGAATAATAGCACCGGTAAGCGTGCGATTCGATATTAATAGCACAAGCAACGGATTTTTTTCAACAGATTAGAAATGGAGTCTTCGAGCCTTCGGAAGTGTCTGAGAAAGTTAAACCTTAGTAAGTCCACTGTCTAGTGTAGCTACACAGCAAATGATTAAAAAAAAAACTGGCTGCGCACTTACTCTTACTTAAGCTACGGTGTCGTTTCACTTTGTTCCGTGCTATTTCACTTAGTTATAGCGATTTTTCCAATGCATTTCGAACAGACAGTTTACACGCCGTACTATTAAATAACTTGTAGTACGAATACGACATATTAATGTTGCACTGTTTATATACAGCTCACCGTAATGGATAGAAGCCTGGTTACATGAGAATAATACCGCTTTTCTCTCGAATATCAACATTGTTTATTAATGAATTATAGTTTGAAGTAGAATAACAAATTATAAGCTTTAGTGCACTTATCTTTTGTTTTTTAGTATTGTAGAAGAATTAATGAGGAAACAAAAGTAGGTGTGGCTTTTTGCGTCTTAAAATCCGAACCCCCCAATGCGAACCTCTGGCTACGGGCCTGTATATATAGCTACTTACTCAGCCAGTCTCATAAGGAATAGTACATTTCAACAACCCCCAATATTTACTATATCACACACACACACATACACACACACACACACACACACACACACACACACACACACACACACTAGGCAATTCAAATGACACCACATCTCTGCGAATTATATTATTAATTTTTAAAATTTTCTAATGAAAAAATGACACACAAAACAGGATAAGATTATAAATACTAGTAACTGTCTACTGTTGAAGGATGTAGTATGTATTATGTTGAAAGCTCGCAATAAAGAACTGCAAGAGAAGAAAGAGATCAGAGGTCGCTAATCCAGCCAAACAATCTCTGTCCAATGTATCTCACACACCAATGATAACAGCATTAACAGTATAGAACCTAACCAGTCCCTTCCACACTGCAGCCCACCAGCCCACTAATTGTGAGAACCAAATTCAAGACCTAGCCCACATAGCATCAATACTTTGAATTTCTAAATATTCAGAAGAATTAGTTCCATTTCCTTCTCTTTCCTGCTTGCATGATTTTGAGTAGCCTTCAATTTTTTCTCTAGATGATACAAACAGAATGTCCTCATATGATTATGAAACTCTAGAGTCTAATGATCCAAACTTCTTTGAAATGAAGTAAGTGAATCAGTTCACATACAGAGTTATCTGCTCTTCTCATTTTTGTTTAACGACACTTGCGCACGTGTGCATGATAAATAAATTATCCACTGAATATTCTCTCATCGGTCGGAGCATAGACACTCATGCTTACGGCACTTGTACCAATACATACCGACAGACTCGTGATAATTTACGGTATTCAGTGTATAATATGTTTTCAGTACTGCAAATCAAACCATTAGGTAAATACAGAACTATATAGCTACGAGTATTGCTAACTAAACTGAATAAAACAACTAGCACAGAAAGAGGAGGAGATAGAACTGAAACTAATAACTAACTGATGGAATGTTACTAAGATTGATGAAAATGCCAAGTTGAAGTGTGTGTTGATAAAATGCAGATGCAGAGTATGCAATAGGCATTCTATCTGGTCTGATAGTGTTTATGTATATGTATCTAGTCAGGTATGTATGTATGTATGTATGTATGTACATGTGTGTGTTCAGTGATCAAGTATATGGGTATTAACAATGGCCTCATGGAGGAATGCAGAAATGACAATCCTGGAGACATGGTATGGAAGTGCATATTTGCTCCGGTAAGTATCATCACTTAGACTCGCTTAAAAAAACTTCAGACGGTATATTTTGATGTCTCAAGAAATCTGTATTTGTGTTTTATGTGAGTATGCTTAACTAACCTTAACTGACAGCTAGTTTTATCTGTATGAGGGAGAGCATGCAGGGAGTGACTTATGAGAAAATGCCCTGGGGTCAATGGTTTTGGTTTAGAATTCAAGACTTGCTCTGTCTGAGTTAAAACAGTGTCAAGCTCCCCAAATGTGAGAATGTGTGCTCCAATGGTCTTGCGCAGGAGGGTTTTCATGCAGTGCACAGCTGATTTCCACAGTCCTCTGAAATGAGGGCCACGGCTAGGGGGAAACGTCACTTGATTTCTTGGGTAGAAAACCAGTGAGCACCATCCTCACAGGAAGAAACTCGGCTGTTGATGAAGTCTCTGAGCTCGGCAAGGTCTCTCTTGGCACCAACAAAGTTTGAGTCATTGTCAGTGTAGATCAGCTTTGGAATTCCTCGACATGTGACAAATCACTAAAGACAAGACAAGTAGGCCTCTGTGGTGACATCTTATACGAGCTCAAGGTGTACGGCTTTGACACAAAAAAGAAAACAAACACTGCTACATATATGCACACACAACCCAACTTGTAGAGAATTGGGCCAGCGTAGTCAATTCCAACATTGGAGAAGGGAGGTGCTGGAGTTACCCTGTCAGCTGGCAATTCTGTCATAGGTAAGGTGAAAGTCTTGGCATAAACTCTGTGGCAAGTCACACAGTCTCTACTAACTTTCCTTACAAGATTCCGCAGCCTGGGAATGTAGTACAACGTTGTCATCATAGACATCACTGTGGATGGGCCGGCATGAAGAGACTGGACATGTGTATGCCTAACCAGCTATAAAGATAATGTGACTTTGCAGGAATAACAATTGGGTGAGCAGTTGAAGAATCAACTGAGATTGCTGGAGTCTTCTTCCAATCCTCTCCTCAGCAGACAATCTGATCTAAGTAGGGGGAGTGTGCAGACAGAGGATTGGTATTGTAACTTTTATAGAACCTCGGCATTCAGAGGGTAGAATAATTCTTGACTGAGCTTAGAAAGCTGCTTCTGAGCCTGCACTTGTTGTTCAGCAGATGGATGTGTAGTAAAGGTTCCTGGTGCAGCTAATGAAACGTAACATCCAGATTAACACTCTGACATACTTGCTGAATGTGTAGAACTTGAGGCCAAACTCCTCCTGAGGACTTGTGACTGACAAGACAGCAGAAGCACGAAGCTCAGGCAGTTCACGAGATAGGTTGATGTCTGGATGGCGTGGCCACAGTCTGAGGGAGAGAGCTGTAGCCAAGGAGGACCTTGAAGCTGGAGAGACACCAGTAGTAGGTGTTGTGAGAACAGTCTTCTAGGAATGGCGTGTTCCATGATTAGGTGACGTTCTTGCCGCCACTGCAACCACTTGCGTTTGAGATCAGGAGGCAAGTCATCATCCCAATGACACTTTCCTTTCCACATGTCTTGCATAAGCAGCTTGACATTGGAGGAAACTGGAGCAAACCAACCTAGGATATCAATAACGTTGGGTGCATCCGATGTTATAGTGCACATGTAGGATTCTCTGGGACAGAGGTGTAGAGACATGTAGACAGTCTTGGTCATTATCCCAGTGGAGTCCTAAGGTCTTGTTGTGTCCAGAAGGACTAAAGGTCAGAGGAGATGACTCTCTCTCGCAGTTCAGGAGGGATGGATGCTAGAACTTTCTGAAGAATGCCACTTTCTGAACGTGATCTCCATCAATTTCTGCTCATCAGAGAGCAGAAACTGATGGAGATCGCATTCAGAGGACTGAAGCCAATCTCCCTGAATATCTTGGAGCTGTCAGCTGAGAGATCTACCAGAGGGAGTCGAAGTCGGTTGATAACTGTGGACAGCAGTGGATAGAGAGAGGGCCCATGTCATTAGAACTCTTAGCAGAGGCGTCAAACACCACTCTGATCTTAGTGAGAGGAGGTCTCCTTAAAGACTGCATGTATTGGTAGATAATAGCTGTCACTTGGCAGCTTCTTCAGATCAGCAGGGAGAACAAGCTCGGCATGGCTTAGCACTACATACTCATCAACGCTCTCATGGAAATTCAACCAAATTCTTTTCTTTGTCAGAGATCTCTCATTTTGGTGGTAGCAAAATACATCATTGTGTCTGGACTTGCACAAATGCAGGAACAGGATCTTTCTCAGGAAGGACTACATAGTACCAGCTCTGACAGCAGTGGCACTAAAAAGATGCATAGCCCTTTGGTCTGCTGGCAACAAAGCAGACTGGTTACCTGGAACTGACTCCTGCTCCCAGAATTGCTGCAAGAGATTGTCCAAGTGCTCCTCAGCTGCTGCAACCTTGAGGCAAGTGACTGCAGAGGAATTAACATCTGGGAGAGATCCTGTCACTGCCCGACTGAGCCTTCAGATGATAATCCTTGGAGTGACGAGTGCCTGCCATTTCTGCTTGGATAGAAGGTTGCTGTGCAAGAATATTTCAGTGCGATCTCGTGGCTTGTAGTAGGGATCTGTCAACTGAAGACCCTGCAGGAAGGGTTTGGTTGAAACTTCTGACATGAGTGTTCAGTGCTTGTAGAGGAGATGATTGTAGAGGAGATGGTTGTAGAGGAGATGGTTGTAGAGGAGATGTTTGTAGAGGAGATGGTTGTAGAGGAGATGGTTGTAGAGGAGATGGTTGTAGAGGAGATGGTTGTAGAGGAGATGGATGTAGAGGAGATGGTTGTAGAGGAGATGGTTGTAGAGGAGATGGTTGTAGAGGAGATGGTTGTAGAGGAGATGGTTGTAGAGGAGATGGTTGTAGAGGAGATGGTTGTGTAGAGGAGATGGTTGTAGAGGAGATGGTTGTAGAGGAGATGGTTGTAGAGGAGATGGTTGTAGAGGAGATGGTTGTAGAGGGAGATGGTTGTGAGGAGATGGTTGTAGAGGAGATGGTTGTAGAGGAATGGTTGTAGAGGAGATGGTTGTAGAGGAGATGGTTGTAGAGGAGATGGTTGTAGGGGAGATGGTTGTAGGGGAGGTGGGTTGTAGAGGAGATGGTTGTAGAGGAGATGGTTGTAGAGGAGATGGTTGTAGAGGAGATGGTTGTAGAGGAGATGGTTGTAGAGGAGATGGTTGTAGAGGAGATGGTTGTAGAGGAGATGGTTGTAGAGGAGATGGTTGTAGAGGAGATGGGTTGTAGAGGAGATGGTTGTAGAGGAGATGGTTGTAGAGGAGATGGTTGTAGAGGAGATGGTTGTAGAGGAGATGGTTGTAGAGGAGATGGTTGTAGAGGAGATGGTTGTAGAGGAGATGGTTGTAGAGGAGATGGTTGTAGAGGAGATGGTTGTAGAGGAGATGGGTTGTAGAGGAGATGGTTGTAGAGGAGATGGTTGTAGAGGAGATGGTTGTAGAGGAGATGGTTGTAGAGGAGATGGTTGTAGAGGAGATGGTTGTAGAGGAGATGGTTGTAGAGGAGATGGATGTAGAGGAGATGGTTGTAGAGGAGATGGTTGTAGAGGAGATGATTGTAGAGGAGATGGTTGTAGAGGAGATGGTTGTAGAGGAGATGGTTGTAGAGGAGATGGTTGTGTAGAGGAGATGGTTGTAGAGGAGATGGTTGTAGAGGAGATGGTTGTAGAAGAGACTGACAGACTGACTGAGTACTATAACCCTCTCGCACATGTGCACTGAGGGTTAATTAAAACAATCTCAAGTTTGGACATATAGCTAGATCCCTTTGGTGTTTATTAATGTTATTATTATTATTGTTGTTATTATTATTATCATTGTTATTGTTGTTTTGTTTTTGTCTTCATAGTTAATACTGTTTTTGATTTTGTCTGTAGCATATTTATAAGTACATCAAAGCTCCTCTTCTCGTTTTTAACTCCCGGTACGACATCGCACAAATGAACGATCTCTTTGGATTGCCATGTCTTCCTCCATCCTGTGATTCTCAACAAATGGATTACTTCCATTTCTTTGCTAAAGTGAGTGAAATTTAAGACATTCACTGTTTAGATTTGATTTGTGTGTTTAATTAGTCCTTTGAGGATCAAGTCAGTCAAGTTGTCACCAACAACTCAACTGGTAATGGATACTTCATGGATTCTTGTCTGGTCCACTGTCAGTCTATGGATGATCATCCATGGAATGATTTTAAAGTGGGAGGGAAGTCTGCCTCTCAGGCAGTCTATGATTGGTATTATAATGACTATGAAACAAGAGAGAGGGATTGTGACTATCCATGCAACCCTACCTGTCCCGGGAAATGGCCGCCAGACTCTTGGCTGCAAAAGTTGTAGATTACAAAATGACATTGTTGTTATTGTAATAGTTTGTCATCCTTTATTAAGTTTTATAACATCTGATGTAGTTTTTTTTTTTGTATTGTGACAGAGGAACTCCAAACAGTTTAGGTCCTCCAGAGAGGGACACTATTAAAGGGCACTACTTATGGTCTCTCTTGCTGGACTCAGGATAATACAACCTTGGGGCCTTCGGGACCCAAAAAATGGTAGTTCCCTCTGAGGTAGCGCCTAGCTATTATGTGTAAACTTTCTTTTAGATAGAAGTAAGGTGACTAGAGCACTGCAAAAAGAGTGAGAAGTAAGAAATTAAGAATGGTGGACAGAAAGAGGGAGCTGTTGGATGAGGAGATGGAAACGGGGGGGGGAAGGGGTTAGTGTGTGGTGAGTAAAAAGATGGAGCGAAGGGGATTGGTAGATGAAGGAAAGAGGAATAGTGATGGAGATGAAAGAAGAAATGGAGGAGAGGTGAGTAGGAGATAGAGTGAGGGGGTGTGGTGGAAGAGGGGATGGAGGAAGGAGGATGATGGGATGCAATTAAGGGGAGTGGCATGTAAAGGTAGATCTGCTATTTGCTATAATGACCTCGTATATACTCTCACATTTGACAGGACCGGTACATGCTCTCTTGCAAGTCACAATGCTCATATGATACATTCTCAGAACTAAAAATAACTAGAGGATGTCTGGACTGAACACTAAGCATTTGAGGGTAGGATTTTACCAATTATGCCAGCATAATTTTGAGCATAATGAGTACCCTTGGCATAGGAGCACAATGCTAGCATAATAAGAGAATAGTTCTAGCATAATAAGAGAATAGTTCTAGCATAATAAGAATAGTTCTAGCATAATAAGAGAATAGTTCTAGCATAATAAGAGAATAATTCTAGCATAATAAGAGAATAATTCTAGCATAATAAGAGAATAATTCTAGCATAATAAGAGAATAATTCTAGCATAATAAGAGAATAATTCTAGCATAATAAGAGAATAATTCTAGCATAATAAGAGAATAGTTCTAGCATAATAAGAATAGTTCTAGCATAATAAGAGAATAGTTCTAGCATAATAAGAGAATAATTCTAGCATAATAAGAGAATAGTTCTAGCATAATAAGAGAATAATTCTAGCATAATAAGAGAATAGTTCTAGCATAATAAGAGAATAATTCTAGCATAATAAGAGAATAATTCTAGCATAATAAGAGAATAATTCTAGCATAATAAGAGAATAGTTCTAGCATAATAAGAGAATAATTCTAGCATAATAAGAGAATAGTTCTAGCATAATAAGAGAATAATTCTAGCATAATAAGAGAATAATTCTAGCATAATAATAAGAGAATAATGCAGGCACATACTCGATTTTGATAAACCTTTCTTTCACAGATATTAAAGATTCAGCTGCCTTTCCATTTCTACTGTGTTGAAATGAATAGCAATATCTTACTCTCTTGCTGTCCTTTCAGATAGATTTGAGGTTATAAATATGATTCATGTGGTGCTTTGTTTCTGATTTCACAAAACTGAGTATCCCAAGTGTGATGGCCAGTGAGGAAAGCTTGTTAACATGTAAAACACTGCATCATAGCTTCGTGGTCATCACCATAGTTACCAAGCATAATTAGGAGCATGATGGCACATTTTAGGTGGCGTAATTGCTGCACTGCCAAGCATTGCTGGAACAGCATAATGCAAAAAAGAAAAGAAAAAAAAAGTAGAGCATATTTGTAAAACCCAATTAGAGGGCAAATGTAGGTCATGTGAGATGAGCCAGAGAATTATGCCTGGCCGGATATATACAGCAATATGTGAGAATAAAATGTTGGAGGGACTCAAGTTTTATATAGTTACATGATATAATTTTAACTCTATTTACGTGACATAAACTGGAACAGCATGGCTAAAATAAACTACTTAAACCTCCTATCACTCTTCCTTTAATACCAGTTCTTGTAGACCACAAGTCAGAAGAGTCAATAAACAGTTCATCTCTGAGTGCATACAATTACCTATTCAATATGATATGCAGCTCTTTTCCCCCCCGCGTGTGCTATCAAATATTAAATATTGTATGTGAAAATGTTTTGACATGAACGGGTGAGAAAATAGAATAAGAAAGTGTAATGAGAGACAGAGAGGGATGATGCACAACAAGAAATAGACTAAGAAAGTTGTGTTGTCTATTTGCTGTAGTTGATAGTGCGTCCACCTTTCTGTACCAGCCTCTGTGCATTCTGGCCTTTCAACTGAGGCGTGAATCGGCGATGTAATGGTTGGGAGGTCTATAGGGACAACACACACACACACACACACACACACACACACACACGCACGCACACAGGAGTTATACTTACAACAACAGCAAGCCTGCTATAGCATTACATTACAAATGCTAAAATTACTTTCTCCAAGGGTATTAATATAAACCACATTTAGCTTAAAATCCACTTTCAATTCTTTAAGCTGGACACACTGTATGTATTACTAGAGCAGAATAACTATCAGAATGAAGCACCAAAGGTGCGAACCCTCAGTATTCTATACACTAGCTAGCTATTACAATATCATCTCAGACCAATTGGGTATCAATATAGCTCGAGCAATTAGAACGGTACATGTAAATGCTATATTCGTAACAGAAGAAGCTAAACAGGCTAGAGACACTCACTGGTATATGCGAAACTCCACTTCCAGCACTCAGTTAACTTCCTAGATTAGCCGTGGGCAAAGAAATTATTTTTTCATGTGATTACAATGTGATGATAGTGGGCGTTACCCACAAAGCTAGTACCTACCCAGAGCTGACAGCTTTGCACTTTCTCAAAAATCGCCCCCCCCCCCCCAAAAAAAGTAGAAAAATGAAAGGTCTTGAACCGTAGTTAAATCAACGGTTTATTGTTAGTAATCTCCAAAATCAGAGCGTGACAGACAGACAGACAACTACTATAACCCTCTCGAGCATGCACACTGTGGGTTACTAAATGCTAGGAATGTGGATAAATCAGTAAACATTAAGAATAGATATGACTCACATGGTGGTCCATACAGATACGCAGAGGAAGATCAACTCCTGGTGGATCAAACTAAATAATAACAACAACAACAACAACAACAACAACAACAACATTAATAATTTTTGTTCTATCAATCAATTTATTGTTCATTAACCAAATTACTTCCATTTACCTGCCTCTATTGTCTGTCTGTCTGCTGTCTGTCTGCCTGCTGTCTATCTGTCTGTCTATCTGTCTGTCTACCTGTCTGCCTGCTATTTGTCCGTCTGCTGTCTGTCTGTCAGTCTGTCATCTGTCTGTCTGCTATCTGTCTGTCTTCTGTCTACCTGTCTGTCTGCTATTTGTCTGTCTGTCTACTTGTCTGTCTGCTATCTGTCTGTCTTCTGTCTGTCTGCTATTTGTCGGTCTGCTATCTGTCTGTCTTCTGTCTATCTGTCTGTCTACCTGTCTGTCTGCTATCTGTCTGTCTTCTGTCTATCTGTCTGTCTATCTGTCTACCTGTCTGTCTGCTATTTGTCTGTCTGTCTGCTATCTGTCTGTCTTCTGTCTATCTGTCTGTCTGCTATCTGTCTGTCTACCTACCTGTCTGTCTATCTGTCTGTCTACCTGTCTGTCGTCCATCTGTCTGCCTGCCTATCTATTCTTCCTTGTCTGTTGATGTTTGCCTGTCTCCACAGTGAACCAGTCAGTCAGTCTGTCAATCAATCAGTCACTCAGTCAGTCTGTCTGTCTATCAATCAGTCAGTCAGTCAGTCAGTCAGTCTGTCAGTCTGTCAGTCTATCAATCAGTCACTCAGTCAGTCAGTCAATCAGTCAGTCAGTCAGTCAGTCAGTCAGTCTGTCAGTCTATCAATCAGTCACTCAGTCAGTCAGTCACTCAGTCAGTCAGTCAGTCTATCAATCAGTCAGTCTGTCACTCAGTCAGTCTGTCAGTCTATCAATCAGTCAGTCAATCAGTCAGCCAGTCAGTCAGTCAGTCTGTCAGTCTATCAATCAGTCAGTCAGTCTGTCAGTCAGTCAGTCAGTGAGTCAGTCAGTCAGTCAGTCAGCCAGTCTGTCAATCAGTCTGTCATTCAGTTCATAGGTTGTTCTGTCTGTCAGCTAACTTGTCTAACTGTCCCAGCCCTAACTCACAGGGGGTAGTCTTGGTACAGATGGCATGGGTTTGGGGGAGTACTCTGGTGGTTTTGGAGAACCTTCATCGCTGGTAGACACTTTACCCTTTTCTCCCGCTACCTTGCCACGCCCACTCTGCTTCCCACCACGTTTCCCTCCTCGCCCAGCCTGAGCCCCTTGATTGCTGGCTCGTTTGTCTGCACCTCTGTTCCTTGGTCTCCTGGAATTCTGTTTAGCTCCATCCTTCACAGTTTCAAGTTGCTTGAGCGAAGCATTTCCTCGGCCGCGGGCAGATGGATTTCCTCGTGCAGCCTTTAGATCCCTGAGAGCACAACATATACACATAAACATACTATGCACTCCATTTCATGTAAGACTAGATAAATAATTAATAAAAAATAAAAAAATAAAAAAAAATAAAAAAACATAAATAAAAAGCTTTAGCGCATTCCTTTGATGTATTTAGCTTTGTATACAATGGTGGTAGCTGAAAAACAAAAACAAAAAACAACAACTAACAACAGACAGATAGCCGGACAGGCAGACTAGAGAGATAGATGAATAAATACAAGCAAACCAAGTCATTGATAGGCAGCGCATTACCATGATGTACCTTTCTGTTGGGTGACAAACTCCTCGACATGCTAGCCTATGACACGAGTGTTGCAGACAACAAATGAATGTGTGTACAAGAGAATGTGTTTGTAGTCCTAGCCAGAGAGACAAGTAACACTGCACACTGATGTGGCTATCAAAATATTCCACTTATCCTAATGGTGAGGCTGGTTGATTGACAAAAAAGGCAGTTTTATAAATGAATTATGTTGTTCAAGTTCCACGTACTGAAATTTGTCTCAAATACGAGTAGTAGTCAATACATCGTGACATACCAGCGGATTTTATTTCTTTCCTATAATTACTGACACTTGCATAATGTGTGGTAAAGATCATCAGCAGACCACATAATACATGGTAAAGATCATCAGCAGATTAATTTTAAGCTAAGACGACTGCTTTAGTGTATATATTATTATCTCTTCACTAGTACAGAAAACAAGGTAGTGAGTTGGCCAGTGGGTGTCTGTCTGTCTGTTTGTCAGGGCAGACGGAATAGATGCTGGTACGTACTTCCAAGCCTCATCTACACACCCCCCCACACACACACACACATGTATTCACCGTATTATCTGTATTCGACTACCAGGTCTCTGGCCTTTAGCACCATCATTCTTTCCTCCTCGGTTTAGTCCATGACTAGTAAAGATCTGCTTCACAACAGATTTGCCTTTTGTTGTCGTCACTTTCTTCATGCCAAGTCGACTCTTGATTCCTGTACTTGGAGCGCCACTTTGTGACGGTCGCTGACGATTCTTGAGTGCATTCCCTGACCTTCTTTTGTTTTTAGTCCCTTGAGATCCTGAGCTAGAATTCTGAGGAGTTCTTTTCACATTCTGGCGTACTTTCTTGGCAGTAGGTTTAAGTTTTGGCTGGTCATTTCCAGAAGACTTTCCAGCTCCTTCTCCTTTTTGACCACCTTTACCTCCCCCTTGAGCTCTAGCAGGTCCTTTTTGTTTTTCTTTGTGCTGTATTTTCTTGTTCATCTTTATAATTTCATCTACAGATGAACAACTAAATAGAGGAGTCACGGGACATGGCAGAAGAAACTTACCTAAGGACATATCCAACTTGCTCACGTTCTGGGGAGTCGCCATACCTTGCAATACAAGGAACTACAGCGTTTGTAACGACGCTTACCGACCGTTGCTGTGAGCCTCCCACTTTATATTTTTGTCTCGCTGGGCAACACTCGGAGCTTAAAATATTAGCCACACCCCCTACATGCACAAATTCCGCCCACTCGCGTTCCTGAAAGCTTTTAAAAGTAACGATACTTTTCCATTAATCCCAAACAAAAGTACAACAAATACATCAATATCTCTTTCTGCTTGCATTAAGTCTGAAGACAAGTTCATATGGATAAGGTAAAGGGTCTTCACTAGCCTCAGTCAACAGGGACATCTATAACACACAAAACAGTCCAAATACTTAATGCATTATAAGCCAGTTCTCATCAATCTTGTAATTTAGCAAAGGAAATTGTATTTTTACAACAACAACAATAATAATTTGACTGTTTTGTGTTATTTCAGCCGAGAATGACTGAATCAATAATAATAATAATAATAATAATAAAAATATTATTATTATTATTATTATTATTATTATTATTATTATTATTATTATTATTATATAAACATGGCTACCTTATTGGGAGGCAGTATCAAGTGTGCTGCAGCCATATTGTCTTGAAGCTGCTCCAGTGATGTAGCTCCTATGACGACAGAACTGACTGACGGGCGATGCAAAAGCCAAGCAATCGCCACTTGAGCACAACTAGAGTCCGTTGCCTTGGCAACATCTGCAAGGGTCTCTAAAAGCTTCCAAAAAGCTTCCTTGTCAGCATATGCTGAGAGAGATGGATGAGATTGGTTGCTTTTAGCACCTCCACTAGTAACCCATCCCACTCTAGAACTCTGGGAGTCCAGCTGCTCGCCACGTTTAAACTTCCCGGTCAGGAGACCCCTATGAATATTAATAAGGCATCTATACGGATTAAGAGCATTATACTTACCCCTTCAGCGGACTCCATGGTAACATAGCCACACCCTCTCTCTGACACACCTCCAGAAGCTCCCACTCCGTAGTACGGCACATCAGACTATACTGAGCCTGCCATTACACAGTCTTAAATAAACATGCTCCAAAAATAAACAACAACAACAACAACAACAACAACAACAGCAACAACATTGCATACAGCTCACTTGATCACTAGCAATGGGGACACCTAGTCTCCTTCCAACCTCTACCATCTTCTGGAACTGCCAACCAGTGAGGTTACTAACTCCAATATACCTCACTTTACCAGCTTTCACTAAATCTCCCAAAGTAGTCAGTGTCTCTTCTACAGATGTCCCGTCATCCCAGACATGCATCTAAACACAAACACACAATGCAATGTCCGGGGGCAGATCTGGATATTTAAAGGCAGCAGGGGGGGGGCTATTTTCAAGAAGGGGTGAAACAGATATAGCTATTTATGGAAATGTTGGCTATATTGTATTTCCTACCAGATTATATATAGTGTGACTGTGAAGAAGTGACAATGCCAAAATCAGGAAATTAAAACTAAGAACAAAACTGGCCAATTTACAAAAGTATTATTGTCGAACAAAGAAAGAGAGTGAATAGGTTAATGAAAGAAAAAATGAAACTGATTTATGAGAAAAATGAAAGTAACTTATAGATATTTTAGCTAATGATGAAAGTAGTTATATACAATTGTCAAATTCAACCTTGAAGAAAATATTGAATAAGCAACTACCCCTAAATACATTACTGTCTGTCCATAACCGCTAGACTTGCTCAGCTTGGGCTACGAGCTTGGTCTGCCCTATTATAATAAAACTCCTGACACAGCATATCAATAAGCTTACAAGATCGCAATTATTGGAGGACAAAGATATTGCTACATTGCTATCATACTTTTATTGGTAAGAAATAAAGTAGCTAAAAATGAGGGCTCATTCTGAAAAGGGGGGCTCGTACGACACCAGTCGAGCCCCCCCCTCCCTAAATCTGCCCCTGCATATCTACTAATGTTCACTCTACGATGTGTGATATGGTAATGATCACTAAAGCTAAATGCTCACCTGGTAGAGGTCTATGTGAGTGGTACAGAGTCTGGAGAGGCTCTTCTCCACGGAAGTCATTATGTGATATCGAGAGAGCCCGAGACTGTTAGGATTATTGGCATCAGACGGGCCAGCACCAACTTTGGTAGCTAGGATGACCTTCTCTCTCATACCAGGATGTTTCTGCAGCCAGGAACCTGAGGAGGGAGGAGTCAGAAGCGACATATCCTGTTTATAGCTAGATGCTTACCTATTATCTTCTCAGATTCTCCGGAACTATAAACATCAGCTGTGTCAATGAAGTTCCCTCCCAGTTCCACATACTTGTCTAGAATGGCATGAGCAGTGTCCTCATTACACTGTCCAGGCCTACAACCCTGATATACAACAAGTTCTGTATGTAGCCACAAGCATTCAATGCTTCAGTCCCTCCATGACTTGCTCAGGGAAGTCTTGCTCTGAGGCCAATGGTTATAACTTAGGGGATCCCCCCACCTTACTCATAATGGACACAACTACACTTCAAACGACACTGATATACAATTGCAATAATTGCAATTAAATTGACCCCTGCTAGTACTTAGAGGCTATCTCTGCATTTAGCTAATGCAATTTTGGGCACCTCAGTCACTCCAAATGTCATCGTTCCCAAACAGATGGTGGACACTTTCAAGCCTGTAGAACCTAAGAAACGTTTAGGACATAGTGAAGCAGAAGTCATAATAGCGATGTTTGAGCTTCTTTTCGATTTAGCTACTCCTCCCTTCCAACAAAGGGCCACATTAGGTAAAGGGTATACTTGTACTGCGCATGTGTAACATGGCAATCGGTTGACTATAAAAAGAGCGCCAGACATCAAATGAAACGAAACTAATAGCTAACTTCAGTCCGGTGGTGCGATAAGGTACTGAGTATGGCACTGTTAGTTGGAGCTACGTGGTTGGCCGATAGGCTAAGAGACTCTGCCGCGACAACTCTGGTTTTAGACACGCGGAAAGAAAACGAGTGTAGTTCTGGAGGCATCTGTTCTTCAGTTCGCATAACCAGCAATGAAATGCTACTCAGAAGACTCAAAAAAGGAACTATTAAAATGGATTCTCTCCTACCTCGGGAAGACGATATAGACAAATATTCTGCTGCGAAGGCGTCTGAGGATTTTTTAGTAGTAATATTCGACCAGAATTCTACAAATGAGGACTCGTTAACTCCAGAGTGCACTGCTACTTTACTGTTAAAGATAATATCCAGCGAGTGCAAGCAGGTGGCCTTCTTGGAGGGAGGTTATGAATCTTTCAGGAAACTCCATCCTGAACTGTGCCAGTCAACCACCAAGATACTCGGTAAACTGAGCACCCTAGACTTGAAGCCGATTATATCTGCCCAGTTGGAACTGGACGTGTCTGATAAGTTGGAACTGGACGTGTCTGATCGTACAGATTATCGTGCAATAGGGAAGCCTGTCCGTCTCTTGCCCTATCTATACTTAGGCTGCAGAGATGCTGCCGAATCTCTGCAAGGATTAAGACAAAATGGAATCACACGTATCTTAAATGTTACTACCCACATTCCTAACTTTTATCAAGGAGATGGAATTACTTACAAGCAGATTCCAGTGGAAGACTCTTTCAAAGTAGATATGCTTCCTCATTTAGAAGGAGCACTGCAGTTTATTGAAGAGACGAGAACACGAGGAGAAAAGGTTCTGGTGCACTGCCATGCAGGACGATCAAGATCTGTTACCGTGGTAGTTGCATACCTTATAAAGTTCTACAATTATACACTGAAGGAAGCTCTGAAGTTTGTGGGGATGCACAAGCCAGATGTGTCCCCCAACCTAATCTTTATGTGCCAGTTAGTAGAGTTTGAAGGCATGAACTGTAGCAGGGTCAGTCTTCTAGATTCTGGTCTGGGATCTTCACCAGTGACAGGCAGCTGCTTCATGCCAAATCTTCCAATTTCACTGACAGCTCCAACATCAGACTTTAGGTTGGACCACACCCCCAGGAACTAACATGTTGATCATGGATTCGCAAACTCATATTTATTCCTACCTTCTATCACTTATGATCATTCTAATCTCTGCAATTATTACAATGAAATGATCTAGACTACCTATACATTTGCTAACTCAGCAATAACTTGCTCAAATTAAGAGTTCTATTTACTAGCCCATGCTATTCTGTTTGGTGCCTACCCAGAGGTTGTACCCAAACATTGATGGGCTTCCAAGGACGAGCTGACACGCCGCCCACTCACATTTTGCTCATATAAGCTCATTTTGACAAGCGTGCTATGTCTTGCGCGTCAGTTAGGGCATCTAGATGATGTGTGGATGCTGTATATAATTTTTTAACAGGTTTTTACTTTCAGAACGTGTAAATTGTATCTAAAAGTGCCCACTGTAGATAGCTAGATAGTGATACAATCAGAACTTTGCTGCAATAGAACTGTTGACAGCTCATTGGCCTGAGGGCTATGTGGCCAAGTGTGTCTGCAATAGGACAGCTACACAGGTTGAGATAAATCTATACCAGACAGGCAGGGATAAATGGTGTGCTACCAGACAGGCTGGGATAAATGGTGTGCTACCAGACAGGCTGGGATAAATGGTGTGCTACCAGACAGGCTGAGATAAAGTGGTGACAGGCTGGGATAAATGGTGTGCTACCAGACAGGCTGAGATAAATGGTGACAGGCTGAGATAAATAATGACAGGCTGAGATAAATGGTGTGCTACCAGACAGGTGAGTAAATGGTTGTGTCCAGACAGGCAGGGAGAAATGGTACCAGACAGGCAGGGATAAATGGTGTGCTACCAGACAGGCTGGGATAAATGGTGTGCTACCAGACAGGCTGGGATAAATGGTGTGCTACCAGACAGGCTGGATAAATGGTGTGCTACCAGACAGGCTGAGATAAATGGTGTGCTACCAGACAGGCTGAGATAAATGGTGTGCTACCAGACAGGCAGGGATAAATGGTGTGCTACCAGACAGGCAGGGATAAATGGTGTGCTACCAGACAGGCTGGGATAAATGGTGTGCTACCAGACAGGCTGGGATAAATGGTGTGCTACCAGACAGGCTGGATAAATGGTGTGCTACCAGACAGGCTGGGATAAATGGTGTGCTACCAGACAGGCTGGGGGTGAGTGAAAGAGTTGATGATTTGAATGGCTTTGTGGTGGCTAATGGTATAAGCTGTTGTTGTGACAATTGCCCTCCTACCAGCGTGGTTCTAGCTGTGCTTCACTCTCTCCCTGACAACTGAAGGACTGGCACAAAACTTGGGGAAATATTAGACTTGGAAATGTATTCACATCAACAATAGCATGCACTAATTGTACCGTGCTCATATAGTATGGAAAAAAAAAAGAGTTGCTTGTGAGCACTGTAGAGACCCACCCAACCCACTACTGGGACAGAAAGAGAGAGAGACCCATTGATAAAACTCAAGCTGTTCCTAATTATATTCATTGACCAATTAAAACAATTCCGCAGTTTAATCACTTATCTTCAGTTTATGCAATTATGCAGTTTGGGGGCTCATCCAGATTGTGGTGTGTAGCAGCTAGAAGGGGTGGCAAGCAGCTAACATTGGAGGGAAAGGGATACTGTATATGTATTACTAGCAGAGTGACCAACCAATGCAGGTCTTGTACCACACACAGTCAGTCCCAATCAAGACCTTGTTGGAAGAATGGAAAGGGAAAGAATATCTGGACTCCACTGACCTGCAGATCTACTCAGTGTGATAGAGAGACAGATCTGACTTCTCCTATCACTTCCAATTGGCTTGACTCAAGCAAAATAACCATTTGCATGAAGTGGCCACGTCTAATTAAAACGGTTTAAGAGTTTCTTTCCGAGCAAGCCTTTCTTGACCCGGTAGTCCATATGTGCATGTGAGATGGGAAAAAACCAGGAAAGAAGGAGAGAGAGAGAAAAGAACAAGAGTCTTTACTAAAACAGTTTCTCGTGCCATGACTAACTTGTGCTGAGGCTTCTACTGAATATTTATAGCTGACCAGTTAGCATGAGCAGAATAAGAGTAATGTCTGATATGTCTTCCGTGAGCCACACCTACTGATTGACACACCCACTAAAGCCACAACAGAATGATGTGAAAAGTGAACACACAAAGCAGCAATGCACTCTCTAGTGTTACAAGTACAGTGATGAACACACATATATCCACAAACCAGCAATACACTCTCTAGTGTTACAAGTACAGTGATGAACACACATATATCCACAAACCAGCAATACACTCTCTCACACATATATCCACAAACCAGCAATACACCTCTCTAGTGTTACAAGTACATGCAGTGATGAACACACATATATCCACAAAGCAGCAATACACTCTCTAGTGTTACAAGTACAGTGATGAACACACATATATCCACAAAGCAGCAATACACTCTCTAGTGTTACAAGTACAGTGATGAACACACATATCCACAAACCAGCAATACACTCTCTAGTGTTACAAGTACAGTGATGAACACACATATATCTACAAACCAGCAATACACTCTCTAGTGTTACAAGTAGTGATGAACACACATATATCCACAAACCAGCAATACACTCTCTAGTGTTACAAGTACAGTGATGAACACACATATATCCACAAACCAGCAATACACTCTCTAGTGTTACAAGTACAGTGATGAACACACATATATCCACAAACCAGCAATACACTCTCTAGTGTTACAAGTACAGTGATGAACACACATATATCCACAAACCTACACAAATCAAATGTTTAAAAGAAATGAATAAAATACAATCAAATGCACACAGACTAGAATGTGTGGTGGACTGGTGTCCAGGTTGAGCTGGTAGTGGTGGACTGGTGTCCAGGTTGAGCTGGTAGTGGTGGACATGGTGTCCAGGTTGAGCTGGTAGTGGTGGACTGGTGTCCAGGTTGAGCTGGTAGTGGTGGACTGGTGTCCAGGTTAGTGGTGGACTGGTGTCCAGGTTGAGCTGGTAGTAGGTGCCAGGTGCAGACTTCCCTTAAAAGTGACCCAATTTCTGACTGTCTTCTTACCAGGTCTGTTGTTTCCAGTTGGGGTTACTTGGTAAGACCTTGGATGGACAGGCAGCTAGTCTGGAGGGAGTCCCACTTACATGTGGTACTAGTTCAAGTGACCTGGTACCTCAAGTGACACCGCCACACTCACCATGGGGTAGGAGTGGCAGCCCTAAGAGAGAGAGAGAGAGGTGTGTGTGTGTGTGTGTGAAGATAAGGTTTCCTGCCTCTTGATGTACTATACTTTCTCTTTCACAACAACTGCCTCACTCGGCTACCATGGCAACCATCTCCCATTGTTAACACCCCCTCAGTTGCGGGACAAGCTCAGACCTGAGTGACAGAACCTCGCATGAAATGTGTGCACTGTAAATCTGTACAAGGAGAACTAATAGAATGAAGTTGTATAGTTATTCTATAGGAGGTCAAATCTACTGGAGAAGCCAGTAGCTATAATGAAATAAAAATTTAACCTAATCAAAAGTATCTCCAGTGAATAAGGCACATACATACATACATACACACACACAAAAAAAAAATTGTGTTGCATCCGTTAGCGGTTATGTGCACCTGGCAGAGCCAGGATGCCTGTGCACTAAGCAGGCACTGTGAACCATGCAAGCAAAGCTCCGGGAGCCGGGCTAAGAACTCGCAGGAGAACAGGCCTTTCCTCACAGCAAGTGGTGTGGGCACCCGAAGTCCCACCTGGACCATTGCTGTTTCATGAGAAAAGGACTCGAATTTGCACCCCAGCAAATGCCAGGTACCCAATCACAGCTGGGTGGACTGGTGGGAGGCAGATGGAAAATTAGATGGAAAATTGCCAGAGTGGGGCTTGAACTATGGGACCTCAGGCCATGAACCAAGGACATAACCACTACACTACACGACACAACTCAACACACACACACACGGGGTGGGAGAGTCCATCTAGCAACAGGCTAGGAAAATGCAACAAGAGACCCGACTTCTATTTAATTACAGGTACAAAAAACAAAGATAAAAACCAACCAAACCACCCTGTAATTCTATGCTCTATTCATGAACCCGGGTGGTTAGTTACAACCACTGACACTTACTCTCATCAAGTAACCCTATAAACCATCACATCTGGGACTTTTCATAAGTAATACGTAGTAAGGTTTACCAGTCACTAGTTAGAGCAGCTGACATCTCTTTTCATTGTGGGCTCACCATCTCAACCAGCCATGTCCTTCCTATGAAGTGTCTATGATCCAAGTAGACACATCAGGACAGTTATGCCTGGGTTAAATTTTAGGCTGTGTGGTTGTTCTCAGGAGTGTATGGCCAGCCAGACGCTGACCCCCACGGTAACTGCCGCCCACAAGCCAATGCCACCTTTCCCCACTTGAGTCTCGGCCTCAGGACCTTCTCCCAGAGCAGATGACACCAAGTTGAAGGTGCAGGTACTAGTACCAAGAAGGCAGATGGTAAAGAAGACAGATCTGGAGTCTGGAAAAACCGTGGTAGTAAATCACGGCAACGGTTGACTGTAGTTCATACCTGCATCCTAGAAAAGGGAGTGGCTTCGTATCTTGGATGAACTAAAGTTTGCAGTTTGCAGATGCTACCTGCCCACTCATTCTCTACATCCACACAGCTACCTGCCCACTCATTCTCTACATCCACACAGCTACCTGCCCACTCATTCTCTACACCACACAGCTACCTGCCCACTCATTCTCTACATCCACACAGCTACCTGCCCACTCATTCTCTACATCCACACAGCTACCTGCCCACTCATTCTCTACATCCACACAGCTACCTGCTCACTCATTCTCTACATCCATAGCTACCTGCCCACTCATTTTCTACATCCATAGCTACCTGCCCACTCATTTTCTACATCCACACAGCTATATGCCCACTCATTCTCTACATCCACACAGCTACCTGCCCACTCATTCTCTACATCACACAGCTACTGGCCCACTCATTCTCTACTACATACCCCCCCAAAACAGCTACCTGCCCAATAATTCTCTACACCACACATGCTATAGGAAAACTCATTCTCTACTATATCCCACACAGCTACCTGCCCCAGTCATTCTTTTGCTACTACATCAAAACACACCTGACTCACTCATTCTCTACATCCACAGCTACTGCCCACGTCCATGATTCTATATCCAAACAGCTACCTGCCCAACTCATTCTCTACATCTCCACACAGCTACCTGCCCACTCATTTCCTCATACATCCACACAGCACCTGCCCACTCATTCTCTACATCACACAGTACACTGCCAGTCATCTCTACTACAGCCACACAGCTACCTGCTCCTCATTCTCTAATCCACAAGCTACATGCCCACTCATTCTCGCCTCCAAACAGCTACCTGCCCACTCATTCTCTACATCCACACAGCTACCTGCTCACTCATTCTCTACATCCACAGCTACCTGCCCACTCATTCTCTACATCCACACAGCTACCTGCCCACTCATTCTCTACACCCACACAGCTACCTGCCCACTCATTCTCTACATCCACACAGCTACCTGCCCACTCATTCTCTACATCCACACAGCTACCTGCCCATTCATTCTCTACTACATCCACACAGCTACCTGCTCACTCATTCTCTACATCCATAGCTACCTGCCCACTCATTCTCTACATCCACACAGCTACCTGCCCACTTATTCTCTACTACATCCACACAGCTACCTGCCCACTCATTCTCTACATCCACACCAGCTACTGCCCATTATTCTTACTACATCCCACACGCTACCTGCCCCTTCATTTCTACACATCCACACAGCTACCTGCCCACTCATTCTCTACATCCACACAGCTACCTGCCCACTCATTCTCTACACCACACAGCTACCTGCCCACTCATTCTCTACATCCACACAGCTACCTGCCCACTCATTCTCTACATCCACACAGCTACCTGCCCACTCATTCTCTACATCCACACAGCTACCTGCTCACTCATTCTCTACATCCATAGCTACCTGCCCACTCATTTTCTACATCCATAGCTACCTGCCCACTCATTTTCTACATCCACACAGCTATATGCCCACTCATTCTCTACATCCACACAGCTACCTGCCCACTCATTCTCTACTACATCCACACAGCTACCTGCCCACTCATTATCTACATCCACACAGCTACCTGCCCACTCATTCTCTACATCCACACAGCTAAACTGCCCACGATTCTCTACATCCACACAGCTACCTGCCCACTCATCTCTACTCCACCAGCTACCTGCCCACTCATTCTCTACATCCACACAGCTACCTGCCCACTCATTCTCTACATCCACACAGCTACCTGCCCACTCATTCTCTACATCCACACAGCTACCTGCCCACTCATTCTCTACACCACACAGCTACCTGCCCACTCATTCTCTACATCCACACAGCTACCTGCCCACTCATTCTCTACATCCACACAGCTACCTGCCCACTCATTCTCTACATCCACACAGCTACCTGCTCACTCATTCTCTACATCCACACAGCTACCTGCCCACTCATTCTCTACATCCACACAGCTACCTGCCCATTCATTCTCTACTACATCCACACAGCTACCTGCCCACTCATTCTCTACATCCACACAGCTACCTGCCCACTCATTCTCTACATCACACAGCTACCTGCCCACTCATTCTCTACTACATCCACACAGCTACCTGCCCACTCATTCTCTACACCACACAGCTATATGCCCACTCATTCTCTACTACATCCACACAGCTACCTGCCCATTCATTCTCTACTACAGCCACACAGCTACCTGCCCATTCATTCTCTACTACAGCCACACAGCTACCTGCCCATTCATTCTCTACTACAGCCACACAGCTACCTGCCCATTCATTCTCTACTACATCCACACAGCTACCTGCTCACTCATTCTCTACATCCACAGCTACCTGCCCACTCATTCTCTACATCCACACAGCTACCTGCCCACTCATTCTCTACTACATCCACACAGCTACCTGCCCACTCATTCTCTACACCCACACAGCTACCTGCCCACTCATTCTCTACACCCACACTGCTACCTGCCCACTCATTCTCTACATCCACACAGCTACCTGCCCACTCATTCTCTACATCCACACAGCTACCTGCCCACTCATTCTGTAGTCTCTGCTACTTGCCCATTTACCATTTGCTGTCCGCTTCGTATTTTACTAAAGAATATATAACAGGGCAAAGGGGAGGGGAGGGGGCAGATACAAGTTCTGGCCATTCTTTAGAACTTATAAATAAAATTAACTGATTCCTTACTTCCGTTTGTTGTTATGGTAACTACACAACCTTTTAACCCACACCAGACATATCTCACATTTGTGAGGTTTTCCTACTTTACAAGGTTGTCACATGACAGGATTATCACATGATAGGGTTATCACATGAAGGGATTATCACATGACAGGATCAATGCTAGGACTGAACCCGATAAGAAATTTATGGGCAATATGTGGGCATTAGTTAGAGCTGGACAAGTTCGTTTCCAATTGCGCCATCACCAACTATTACTGACTGCATTCCTGCAGACTCTCTTGGACTTAACCAGCTTTAATCATCTGATAATAGACACCTAAATGGACTGACCTATTAGTCAATAAAAGCTGGTGTCCGAGATGAGAGAAGATAGCTAATTCATCCTTAATTCCATATATTTTACGCGACAAGGACCCTTTTCACAGAGACGGTCACACACACACACACACATGTATATATATATATTCCAGGTTCTGCTATTATTCATGCTTTTCTTACTGTTGCTAAATAGTGTTTCCCTGGAATCTCACCGCGACATTGCCTAGCAAGTAAATGTGCGGCAAGGTTGCGAAGAGATTACCATGACCAATCAGATCATTATTTCAGCTCCACTGCTGTGGTATATCAAAATAATACCACACTTTTTGTATTGAAAAATGACTCGGCTATGGTAGTAATATATACATTTTCTTGTAACTTCCTATCCATTGAGCCTCTCTTTCTTACTTCATCCGGCAAGTCCAATTGTGGGCAGAACCCAAGACTGGGCAGAATCAAAGGAGAGGTATCTAAAGTCCAATGTCTCTCATCACCTTATTGGGTCAGCTCTTTAGACCCAATGGGAATGCATGTAATGCAATCATTATTTCATTATTAGTTAAGTAACTTAACAACATCTGCTCTCTGTCTAATCATATCTCTTACAAACTAAGAACTTGAAATGATTTATTACAAAAAATATATACAGTAAAATAGTAAAATAGTAAAATAGTACGAGTTCCTGAGTGTTGACTTGTAGCCAGTGTTAGTTGTCATCATCTGAAGAAGCACTAGAGTCTTCAGACATCACCTCCGACTCAGGTACGCCCACCTACAACAAGTGTGCACACACATACAAACACGTAGTTAACAATTACTGTCATTAAACATTAAACTCTTATCATAATAGCTCATCATTATGCAGACCGATTGATGTTGTCTGTTCTACATGCATTCCTTCTGTCTTGTTCTCTTTCACACTACATGTGATTGTACTCAGGAATATCAGCCACAAAGTGGGGCCCAATAAAGAATTTTTTTTGCGCTTACATATTCATCAGCACCCAGCTGAGCGTCCCAAGGTTCATAGCTGTAGCTTCAACTGTTGCTGATGTACACAACATTACCATTTCAATCCACAGGATTCTATAATGATCATTTCCAAACGTCTATGCGCAATGAGTTTCGCCTGATTTCCCTGTGCATGGTCACATATATATATATATATACACTCCTATCTTTGTAAGGTATCCAAGTCCTAGTCTACTGGCAGCATTGAATCCAAGTCCTAGCCCTAGCAGCATTGAATCCAAGTCCTAGCCCTAGCAGCATTGAATCCAAGTCCTAGCCTACTGGCAGCATTGAATCCAAGTCCTAGCCTACTGGCAGCATTGCTAGCCTACTGGCAGCATGAATCCAAGTCCTAGCCCTAGCAGCATTGAATCCAAGTCCTAGCCTACTGGCAGCATTGAATCCAAGTCCTAGCCCTAGCAGCATTGAATCCAAGTCCTAGCCTACTGGCAGCATTGAATCCAAGTCCTAGCCTACTAGCAGCATTGAATCCAAGTCCTAGCCTACTGGCAGCATTGAATCCAAGTCCTAGCCTACTGCAGCATTGAATCCAAGTCCTAGCCTACTGGCAGCATTGAATCCAAGTCCTAGCCTACCGGCAGCATTGAATCCAAGTCCTAGCCCTAGCAGCATTGAATCCAAGTCCTAGCCTACTGGCAGCATTGAATCCAAGTCCTAGCTATGGCAGCAGTGAATCAAGTCCTAGCCTACTGGCAGCATTGAAGCCAAGTCCTAGCATTTAATGCAGCATTGAATCCAAGCCGAGCTCTGGCCGCATGAATCCAAGTCCTAGTCTACTGGCAGCATTGAATCCAAGTCCTAGCCTACTGGCAGCATTGAATCCAAGTCCTAGCCTACTGGCAGCATTGAATCCAGTCCTAGCCTACTGGCAGCATTGAATCCAAGTCCTAGCCTACTGGCAGCATTGAATCCAAGTCCTAGCCTACTGGCAGCATTGAATCCAAGTCCTAGCCTACTGGCAGCATTGAATCCAAGTCCTAGCCTACTGGCAGCATTGAATCCAAGTCCTAGCCTACTGGCAGCATTGAATCCAAGTCCTAGCCTACTAGCAGCATTGAATCCAAGTCCTAGCCTACTGGCAGCATTGAATCCAAGTCCTAGCCTACTGGCAGCATTGAATCCAAGTCCTAGCCTACTGGCAGCATTGAATCCAAGTCCTAGCCTACTGGCAGCATTGAATCCAAGTCCTAGCCTACTGGCAGCATTGAATCCAAGTCCTAGCCTACTGGCAGCATTGAATCCAAGTCCTAGCCTACTGGCAGCATTGAATCCAAGTCCTAGCCTACTAACAGCATTGAATCCAAGTCCTAGCCTACTGGCAGCATTGAATCCAAGTCCTAGCCTACTGGCAGCATTGAATCCAAGTCCTAGCCTACTGGCATTGAACATGTGAGGATGGTCCTAGCTCACTGGAGACACAACCACATACCTCACAACTTGCAGGCTTGGCTGACAACTCATTGTAGTCGCTGCTCTGCCCAACCTCACTCCCAGCATTCAGGTGCTGATTTGTCAGATTGACTCATTTTTATCACTACTTTATACCTCCACCTGCAAATCTCCCCATTCTCGCCTCATCCAATAAGGGCGTGTCAAACTTAATAACTCCTCCCAAATTATTACTTAGGACCTGTTTCTGTCACTGAGGATATATCCAGGTACCTACATCAGCTGGGTTAGTCATTGCTGTAATCAGTGTGAGGTTGACCGATTACTATGGCCTGTACTAAACATAATATAGGACAGCACTTTAGTTGCGGGTGCCCAAGACTCTTCACACGTGGTTGACACGGGCCAGAGCGTGGGATAAATTTGGGCGCGTGCAGTGCAGGAAAGAGCAGCTTTATTTATTTATTTATTTATTTTACTTATCCCACCATTTTAAAAGGAAGATTTGGGAAAGCTTTAGTGCGAGCTTTCGAATGTTGCAAACACACAACTGCTTCTGATCTAAGTCATCAACAGTTTCACTGCAGCCTGGACAGACGAGCAATAACTCCCACCCATCATTAACATAGCAGTGTGACTAAAGAAATTCAATTTGTTCATTTGTTCATATCATTTATTCAAATCACTGAGCATTGCCCATAGCTAAGTAGAGTGACTAAAACTGAGGAATGGGAAGAGCATAAAGAGAATTTAAAAAAAAAAAAAAAATTCTTTAAAGTCTATTGCTCATTTCCTGCTGTGAGGCTAGAAGGATAGACTGTTTAACATTCCGAAATTCACTAAAATAAGCAATTTGGACATTCTGTACACTTTTTAGGTTATGAATATAAAATGCTGAACCAGCCAATATCAATCCGGGCTAAGGTATCAATGGAGGAAGAAAGATTGTGACTTACAAACTCTTTGGTAATACTTGTGTCAAACACTCATTAAATGTACAGTCTTCTTCTTAAGGGTGCCATCATACTCTTGGAGTGCGAAAACCCACAGAATAGGCCGTGGTTGCTAGGGCATGTTAAACTTACTTCTGCTCCCCCCCCCCCCCAAGTTATTTTATTTTAGTTCTGCAGGCCAGCAAGTACTACTAGGAGAAAGCACCTACCAAGAATAAAGATTGGAATCTGTTGCATCTCAAGAAATAGCCCCATCACTACTTTGGACTTCACGCAGTACTGCACAGCTATCACTAAAGTTTAGAAGCTGATTCTTTTTGTATACCATTTTATTACCCTTGCGTGTATACTATTACGATGAGTTTTTGTTGAATAATACAAGGTATCCAGTTGCAACAATTCTTTAAACAAAATAAAGACAGAAACTCAGGAATAGCACATGTGAAGGCAAAAAATAAATAAAATGGTTTCCATGGGAACCAGGTTCTCATGCTACTATTGTATACTAGCAAGTACCCCGCCACATAGTGGCGCTTAACGTATTACAAAGTAAGAATGCAGTAGCACAAGTTGTCTTACTCAGTTATCATTCTCTACCATTGGTTAAGGTTACATCAGTTTCTCTCTCCTGCTCTCTTTTTATCTGAACTATCTCAGCTGTTCTTATCCCCCACCTCTCCTTTCTTCAGCTCTTTCTTCTTGAATCATGATAGTGGACTTAAGTTTTGCGAGACTATTGCCTTCCTTTTTGAAACCGATGGTGCTTTACTGTCAATGCCACCCACTTTTTAGTTACAATTAGCTAATCACTTCCTTTTTTTCCTTCTCTTCCGTTCTCTTTTAAACCTACGCTGCCTTACCTTGCAGATTCCAATCGCTTTTTAAAATTAATCGCCTTTAGCTTTCCCTTTCGTATTTTCGCCTTCCTTTGGAATCCTACACCATCCTCTCCCTCATCTACTATTACACCCGCTTTTTAGTTACCGAGTGTGACGATGCTTTACCATCCACTTTACCATCCATGTGACGATGATGCTTTACCAAACCGATAAGCTCATGAATTATTCATGAATACGCACACCGTCGGTCGTTATCGTCGTTACTGACACACAAGCATATTATTATATAGATGGGAATACAGTAAGCTACTTTTAAGTTTAATCTAATTCTTTATCAGTTTCATCACCATACTTTTATACTCTTACTAAATATAGCTAAAACCTTTCAAGTACCCCATTGGGCTGCTTAGCTTGAAGAAAAAAACAACCCTCTCAATGTTGCAGCTTACAGCCTTGACTATCATACTACATTACACCATTACATCCTCAGGAACTAGCTAAACAACACTTATCAATAATTGCAGAGACTGACAACAAAACAAGTGGCAAAAAACAACACCAACAAAATAAACACGACTTATTTATCCAATTACTTTTACACGAAATGTTCTAATAGACCCTACTTTGTGGTATATATATATATATATATATATATATAAAAGAGAATTTAGCAAGATTTTATTTGGACAAGCACACATTAATGCATTATATTAAAGTTGACTTCAGTCACTCACAATTCTAGAAATCTGTGAGAGCTACCTCAACACTCAAGAAGTAAGCACAAGTGTAAGGTGTATTATCTATGGGCTCTAGTCTGTTAACTCTGCTAGTACATGCCATAACAAAAAGTATACCAAACTTCTTGCAATCTCATTGCCTCAAGTAGGAACTTGTTTATCTAACTTCTAAAATAAACGACCAGCCAGACTACTTTAACTACCACCAATTGTCACCTGATATGCCACACCCACTCTCACTTACTCCAGTCTCCTGATATGCCACACCCACTCTTACTTACCCCAGTCTCCTGAGGTGGCAGTGGTCTAGGAGCTCCTCCTGAAGGAGCCCCTGCAACAAACAAACAAACAAACAAACGTAAAACAAGAACAAAACAACAACAACAACAACAAAAACGTGCTCACAAACATATATATATAAATCAAATTTATTACACAAAATCATCGTATCATCTGTCCAGCATACAAACACACGAGCTATAATGATGGAGTTGCTTACACTAAATATAAATATAGCTTACAGCGAGCTACGCGAGTGTAAATATATATCTTACAGCGAGCTACGCGAGTGTAAATATATAGCTTACAGCGAGCTACACGAGTGTAAATATATAACTTACAGCGAGCTACACGAGTGTAAATATATAACATACAGCGAGCTACGCCAGTGTAAATATATAACTTACAGCTAGCTACGCGAGTGTAAATATATAGCTTACGGCGAGCTACGCGAGTGTAAATATATAGCTTACAGCGAGCTACACGAGTGTAAATATATAACTTACAGCGAGCTACACGAGTGTAAATATATAACATACAGCGAGCTACGCCAGTGTAAATATATAACTTACAGCTAGCTACGCGAGTGTAAATATATAGCTTACGGCGAGCTACGCGAGTGTAAATATATAGCTTACAGCGAGCTACACGAGTGTAAATATATAACTTACTGTTCAGGTCTAGCAAGAAGACCCAAGAACAGAACAATACATGCATACATGAGTGAATCATTATGTCAACCCTTTACACATAATGTTATTCATAGGTCTCTTACCCACTCATTCTATATCATTGTGCATTCCATATAAGTAACCTGTAATCGTTATTATTTTGTCGTTAAGTATCCTATACCCAACTTGTTGTTAAAAGGGGGGAGTGTGCGCTTTTGGGCTTTCCTAGTAGTAGACTTGAGCTTCTCAGTTGTGGCGCAACCAGCCATCAGCTATAAGCTTAGGTCACGCGAAAAGACTGACACCCACTTCGCCAGTAGGACTTAGCGGGGGCCAACCAGCCACTGGAGAGGTTATAATACTGTAGCCCTTCCATTTTGGTCCTTCGAGCCGGATCTGCTATCAGGACATTCGACGGTCCCTTACACCGCCTACAACATACAGTCAACTTCTCTTCCCAGTTTGGCGATCCGTTCCTCTGAGCAATTCTTGACTTGGCATACGATTTCACCTCTGATTTCACCGCAATCAGTTTGCCTTGATTAAGTTTGCTCATTGCCTGTGCGGACCCATTCTGAGCCATCGCTTCGTAGAGTCAACACTGCTACGTCGTACCCCGAGTTCTACTACTCCACTTCGCGTTCAACGCTTCACTTCGAGTTCTACTCCTTCACTTCGCTCCAACACATTCACTGTGCGTCCAACGCCTTCATTTCGAGTTTAACTCCGACATTCGTGTTCCATCCCGCTTCCCAGATGGATGAATTGAGTGCCATCGAGGCTACCGATTCAGTTGAACAACTGAAGAGGCAAAGAGCCACTAGAAGAGGACAGATCACTAAGATTCAAAAGAAAGTGACAGCTTCTCTCCACACCGAGCTAGACGAACTCCACATGGCTGATTTAGAACATAATCAAAAGGAAGCCCTCCGTCAGATCGAGATTGAATCTGCAATTCAATTTCGAATAGAATTCCTACTAGCAGACAACCCCGACGACCTTACAACTGAAATGGAAGATGGGGAACGCTTTGAGGAAGCCAAGGCCAAACTCCGCCGTGAAATAGGCCAAGCCACTCTTGCCAGACACATCTACGTTCAATGCCACGCTCTCTTCAGACGATTGGACGAGATGCGCAACAGTACAGACGTCACTTCGAGCTACCACCTCAGATGCAAGGCTGAGTTCAGCAGTGCCATTGACAAGCTCTATGTCAGTGCTGCAGACGTCTCTAAAGACGCTCGCATCATACCTGTGATGGGTAGACTCAAAGACGCTGAACAGGATCTCTCCAAGGGCATTTACGATGCCCTGAAAGAGAAATCAGGGGAAGCAGCCATGCCTACGCCTTCCACCTACCCACCTTCATACGAGTCTGCTCTCAAGATAGACCTTCCCAAGTTCGACGGGAAGCCTCTGTCGTGGCACTCATTTCAATCCATGTTTAACAATGTATTAGACAAACGGGGTAAACATCTCTCCTCAGTGGAACGAACTACTTTGTTGGTCAACGCCATGACCACAAAAGAAGCAAGAGACATCGTACATCAGTACTCCGCTGGAGGATCTGACTTCGACAGTGCCATCCGGGCACTCAGTAAACACTTTGGCAGTATCCATGTTGTTTATTCAACACTTGTCAACTCGATCAACGAACCAGACAAATTCGACATGTCTGCTAGAGGACTCTCTCGTCTACACGAAAGAATCTTCAAACCCTATCGTCACATTCGGTCAATCACTTCTGACTCACTCTCACAGTATTTGGTGCAGTTCTCCCGCAAGTCATTCTCTTCCAAGCTCAGAGAAGAATGGGATCGCCATATTAAGTCCTCAGGTGATCTTCCAACGCTCGACGACCTCCAAAAGTTTGTTGACGAACTCCAACCGCTCCTCACCCCGGATGTTGTTGACAACTCCTCAGCCACACCTCTGCCTGCTGTCAAACAAGAAGTCTCCTCTGCCAAAAAGGACAAGAAGCCAAACAACCTGAAGTGTCCTAACTGTGGTGATCGCCATACCTTGGGTCGTTGCCCTGCCTTCTCAGATCTGGACATAGACAGACGTAACAAGTTTGTCAAGGAGAAGAAGCTCTGCAACAATTGCCTAGCCGAAGGCCACTCCCAGAAGAACTGCCCATCGAAGTTCTCCTGCCGTCTCTGCCACATGAAACACCATACAATACTCCACAGGGAGAAATCCTCTGAAGATTCCACCACTGCCACCACATCAGCCTGTGTGGTTGGGACGAAGGTCATCCATGACACGGAGTTTGTGGACACCGCCTAGCTCTCGCTTCATCTGGCCCAAGACATGCCACATCCAGGGTACTGCTAGATTCCGGCTCGGGAGCATCATTCATCACAGAATGCCTCGCCTCTCACTTGCATCTCAAACGATCAGCAGCCAACAACACATTCTCTGGAGCTGACGGGAACTTTGTCTGCACTCAGAAAGTGAACGTTAACCTATCTCCAGCCAACAACCCTGCCACTTCCATAAGCATTGATTGCTTTGTGGTGTCGAAGATTCCCACCTCTGCCATTCCGGGGAATCAGCAACAGATAGCAAATGATCCCATCATCAAGGATCTACCCTTAGCCGACCCTGACCTTGGAGGACCAATCGACATAATCCTCGGGAACAAGAGCAGACGACAATGTGTCACCAGTCAGACCATCGACCACAAAGAGCTGGAACTTGGACTGACAAAAACCATCTTTGGCTGGACTGTGTCGGGTCCACTGAAAACTACCGAGAAGCCACCTGCCTTTCTAGTCCAGACAAGAGACGAAGAACTAGACAATGCCATCCAAGCCCTCTGGAATGCCGACAAGGTTCCTGAGGCACCCACCATGTCACCTGAAGATGACCAGGCTATTCAGCACTTCAGGACGACTCATCAAACAGCTATCGACGGGAGATTCATCGTCAAGCTCCCCAAGAAGCCTGATGCACCAAGCCTTGGTGCATCTCGACAACAGGCCATCAAACGTTTCCTGGCCAACGAGACGTCACTTCGAAAGAAGAACAAGCTCGAGGAGTTCCAAGCAGTTCTTCAGGAATACATTGCCCTGGGACATGCTGAACGAATTCCACCATCTCAACTTTCATCTCCTACAAAGTATTATCTTCCGATCCAGGGAGTTTTCAAGGACAGCTCCAGCACCACTAAGTGTCGAGCAGTCTTTGATGCCTCAGCCCGAACCTCTTCTGGCAGCTCCCTGAATGATACTTTGCTCACTGGACCCAACCTATACCCGTTGCTGACAGACATCCTCATCAAGTTTCGGAGTCACAGGATAGCAATCTCAGCAGACATCTCTAAGATGTTTAGGGAAATCTGGCTACACCCCGAGGACAGAGACTTACACAGATTTTTCATGAGGGGCGACTCTGGAAATCTTCAAGAGTTTCGTATGACTCGACTCACCTTTGGAGTGTCATGTTCGCCATTCCTGGCAACGCAAGCCCTACGCCAGATCGCAGACAACTCACAGTCCTCTCACCCTGATGCTGCTGACCAGATTCGCCACAATTTTTACGTAGATGACTTACTGTCTGGAGCTGATTCCGAAGAAGAAGCCACCACACGAAGAGAACAACTCTCTCAACTGCTGTCCAACGCCGGCATGACTCTGCGTAAATGGAGGTCCAACTCGTCAGATTTTCTCAAACGCATTCCAGATGAACTCAAAGAGACGGAAGACTTGGAATTGTCACCGCCTCACATTTCTAAGAAAGCGCTCGGTATCCACTGGAATTCAGCAACTGACAGACTCCACGTCTCCACACCCACGCCAGACAAGCCCACAGTCATCACTAAGAAAACGATCGCCTCCATCACGGCTCAAGTTTTCGACATTCTTGGACTGTTTGCTCCGGCAATTATACCAGCCAAGATATTGATGCAATCGCTCTGGAAGAGGAAACTCAGCTGGGACGAGCCAGTTCCGGACGACATAGCGACCACTTGGGAGCAATGGATGTCACATCTTCCCAAGATCACTGAATTTGCCATCAATCGGAGATATAGCCATCAAGATTCTGACATCATATTTCGAGCTCTTCACGGGTTTTCGGACGCCTCCAAGCTCGCCTATGGAGCTGCAATCTACCTACGGCAAGTACATGCCAACGGTTCGACAGTCATCACTCTGGTGACGGCCAAAGCCAGAGTTCTACCTCTCAAAGAGATGACCATCCCAAGAGCAGAGCTCCTTGCCGCCCATCTGCTCGCCAAGATGGTCATACACGTCTCATCACTTCTCTCAATCGAGCCGTCACAGACCTTCGCCTGGACAGACTCAGCCATTGTCTTACATTGGCTGAACACACCCCCTCACCGCCTGCAGACCTTTGTCTCCAACCGAGTATCTGATATCATCGGACGTCTGCCACCTTCTCATTGGAGACATGTCAGAACGAAGGAGAACCCAGCAGATCTCTTGAGTCGAGGAATGCCAGCAACGGAACTCATCAACACCAAGCTGTGGTGGGAGGGACCTCCATGGTTGACTCTACCTCCAGTCAAATGGCCACCGATTCTCAAAATTCCTCTTAAGAATCTTCCTGAGACTAAGCCTACCTGTCTCTCTATCGTGTCTCCAACGCCAGAGTTCGTCACACGATTTTCATCTTTCTTCAAGCTCTCCAGGATCGTTGCCTGGATCTATCGATTCGTGAAGAACGCCAAGTTAGCTGCTGCTGGACACATTGCTTCGTCCAAATCTTTCTCTACAAGCAGCACCTCATCTTTCCTAGCCTGGGAAGATGTTGCCGGAGCCAAGACAAAGTTAATCAACATGGCTCAACAACAACAGAATCCAGAGGTATTGTCAGCGGTCAAAACCAAAGTCAATCTGCCAAAGTCTCACAAACTCTCGAAACTCCAACTTCGTATGGACAAACAAGGGACTTTGAAAATCATCTGTCGAGTTCGCAACAGATCGGGAACGCCCAAAGAACTCACATTCCTGCCAATCAAACACCACATCACGAGATTAATGATCACATCTCTCCACATCAAGCATGGACATCCCGGGACTTCCGCCTTGATCGCAATTATCTCAGAGGAATTCTTTATCCCAGGATTGAGAAATTTCGCCAAGACGATCAGCAAGTCGTGTGCCACCTGTCAAAGGGCATACGCTCACACACTCTCATATCAGATGGGAACCTTACCCGCAAGCAGAACTACTCCTGCTCCACCCTTCTCTCTAGTTGGAATTGATTTCGCCGGGCCACTACAGATGAAATCAGACAAGCTGAGGAAAGCCACAAGACTCAAGGTCTACATAGCAGTATTCATCTGCATGTCCACCAAGGCAGTTCACTTCGATCTCTGTAAGGGACTATCCACTGACGAATTTCTTGCCACTCTCAAACGCTTCATGAACCGTCGGGGAACACCTAGTCACATCTACAGTGACAACGGGACGAATTTCATTGGAGCCAAGAACGACTGCCAGGAGCTCACCAAGCTACTGAAATCGAAAGCAACACAGGAAGCCGTCAGCCAACTAGCCACCAACTCCCAGACCCAGTGGCATAACATACCACCTCGAGCACCTCACTTCGGAGGACTATGGGAAAACGCAGTTCGTCGCATGAAGATTCTCCTCAGAAAGTTAATGGCTCCACACGTCATGACCTATGATGAAATCTACTCAACACTCACAGAAGCTGAGGCCATCATGAACTCTTCACCCTTGACCCCCATCCACTCTGATGACATCTCTGAGGATTTGGTCCTGACTCCAGGCCACTTCCTTATCGGACGCCCCATCAAAGCTCCAATCAGCAAGCCGACATCGAATGCCAAGATCTCCACACTCCGACGTTGGAGATTGACTCAGAGAATTTCCCAGGACCTCTGGAGTAGCTGGACCAAGTCCTACCTTCAATCTCTGCATCACAGAGCCAAATGGAACACTGCCAGACCCAACGTGAAGGTCGGAGATGTAGTCTTCATAAAAGATGAATCTCTTCCATACCGAGCATGGCCACTAGCAAAGATCACCAAACTCTACCAGGGCAAAGATAACGTTGTCCGAACAGTCGATCTACTGTGCCATGGGAAGTCACTCACTCGGACAGTAAACAGACTCATCCCCTGTGTTCCAGTTAAGGTTTCCACCCCTCCCCCGGAGGATGGCCGGGATCGTCGAGACTCCACCCGGCCAACACCAAATACAAATTCAACTCTGCCCCCGGAGGATGTTCAGGTCTAGCAAGAAGACCCAAGAACAGAACAATACATGCATACATGAGTGAATCATTATGTCAACCCTTTACACATAATGTTATTCATAGGTCTCTTACCCACTCATTCTATATCATTGTGCATTCCATATAAGTAACCTGTAATCGTTATTATTTTGTCGTTAAGTATCCTATACCCAACTTGTTGTTAAAAGGGGGGAGTGTGCGCTTTTGGGCTTTCCTAGTAGTAGACTTGAGCTTCTCAGTTGTGGCGCAACCAGCCATCAGCTATAAGCTTAGGTCACGCGAAAAGACTGACACCCACTTCGCCAGTAGGACTTAGCGGGGGCCAACCAGCCACTGGAGAGGTTATAATACTGTAGCCCTTCCACTTACAGCGAGCTACACGAGTGTAAATATATAACATACAGCGAGCTACGCCAGTGTAAATATATAACTTACAGCTAGCTACGCGAGTGTAAATATATAGCTTACGGCGAGCTACGCGAGTGTAAATATATAGCTTACAGCGAGCTACACAGGTGTAAATTATACATTCTTCATTAGTGTGGTCTCTTGCACTATGGGTAATGCCCCTATCATAATTTCTTGCTGCTTGCCACTGTGGCATTAGATTATGTTTGTAGCCAAGTGTTTGAAGCCAAGTGTATAGAGTGCTGGAATTGCATTCATGTATTAACTTATGGTATTAACAGCAATAATGGAGCTAGTGAGGGAGCTCTAAGGAACTAATTTACACAAATATGAGCTTAGCTCGAGTAATGGCTCACACAAACACACACACACCTGGGTGAGCACTATCAAGAGCAATATTTTTCTCTGGCGATCGTATTCCCTCTTTTCCCGGATCAGGTGCCCGTTGGCGCTTCACACCTGATGTGAGGTCTCCAAGGAAACCACATCGCATCTCAATATCATGGGGGAAGGGTCTCTGCTGGTCATCTGATTCACACCACAGTGACAAACATTAATGCATCTCTAAATGAAGCACATCCATTAGTAGATATAACAGAGAGTTAGCTCACTTGGTTTCCAGCCGACTGGAGACACGACAGAACTCGCCTGACTGATCCTGTGAGCATACTTGATCAGGTCCTCTGGACACACAGCACCTGGTAACACACACATACATACATACACACACACTATTTGATAAAACTATGAGTGAGATAATATAATCGAAAATGATTGGAGAGAAAGAGATTCATACCTTAAATAAAATGAGAGACACGCCTTAAATAAATTGTATTATCTATGCTGAAGTCATTATGCATAGCATATCAGAGTAATGTTAACTAGTGGTGTGCTTGAGCACAAATGGCGAGTGAGCCTGCTTAGTTAGGTTACATAAAACTACAGTGTTGTATATTAACCTCTACTTCCGTAGTTCATGATGACAAAAGAATATATAACAGATCACCATTTATTATAGTAAAAAAAAAATAAAAAAAATAAAAAAAGCAGAATTTATTTTTTTTGTTGGCAAAGAATGCCATAGCAACCACTTACTCCACATTTTTGTGACTTGGAAAAAACAAGCTTTTCTAGAAAATAATCACAATTGATCCATTTCTGGTAAACGGTTTTCAATGTTATAGGGTCAAGAACTGCAGAAAGCTCGCACTAAAACGAAACTCATTACAACTGTAGTATAAGTTCTACTAATAAAATTTTCTTTACTAGAAAATTCAGACTTCACATGTACAGACAACATCTCCCATAACTACGTGTAGTCCGTCCAAGTTGAGTTAACACATTATTCATTTCAGATGTCATCTTTGTCATAAAAGTATTATCACTTAATATTAATATTAAAAATTTAAAGTAAATGGATAGCTAACAAAGAAAGCATGAAAGATATAAATGATTTTGTGCGGAATGTACAAAGTAATACTGGAATGTGTGTGGCCACAGCTAAAGGTGTAGGTGATGCACTGGATTCTTCAGAATTACTGTTCAGTACTTAAGATGTCCACATACCATAAAAAATAAAAAGAGAGAGAGAGAGAGAAGAATTTAAAATGCTTGACAAGAAACAGCCAGGCTTACTTGAACCTTCTTAAGGTGGGACGTATCCAGTCAGTCCTGAGCTACTACTAGGCCTCTTTTCCACTTATTATGTTCTGCCCCAATGCTTGTTAAATTTACCTATTATGCTTTGAAACTTGCCAATTATGCCCAATCATACACTCGAATAACAAAATTATTTGTGTACAGTCATAATTATTATGAATTTTAATTTGTAATCAACTTGAACGTTCAAATAAAATGTACTTGAGAGAAAAAAATTCAGTTTATAGCTTGAATTAGCGATTATAATGGCTACTCCTACATAACCTTCTAGTGTGCTTGGTTGGGTTTGTCAGAAGAAGCTTTAAGGAGCAGGAAACAACAACAACAAAACAACAACAACAACAACCCATTCAACAGCAGCAGATGATGGTTGGAGTATATGCTGCAAAGCACCAAATGGGTAATGTTTCTTGATTGTCTTTCCATCATTCAACTACAGCTAGGAGGAGTCATACACACTACGTAGTGACACAGCCTACCGACCATAGAGTCTAAATGTACATGTGCTTTCACATGTGTTGGAGCCTCTTCTCTCACACAATGATGCAAGCTTAGATAACTATTTAACAGCTATGTCAGCAGCAAAGGCCGGCCATCAATGCACTTCTTTGCACTTCAAAATTAAAAAAATTCCTCAAAAGCCACCTATCATGCTGGCATTATGCTCACTGCTTTGGCACACCTTTTGTGCCCAAAATTATGCTGGCATAATCAGCCCAGGCCTAGTACTCTCATGAAGATAGCTCCAAACCACACCTCCACAACCTTCAGTTGCTGTTAGCATAGCACTAGCAGCTTGGCCTGGGTAAACAATAAAGTAATGGGAAGTTTGCTGTAGAAGGCATAATTATTATATTGAAAACAGCCAGGAGAAAAACTGTGATTGCTTTCTTCTCTCAAGTGAACTTGCAGTAATTTACGCACCTTTTAAATCCGCCCCTGTTCTCACTTGTGGGCACTGACTCATCCTGAGCTACTAGACACATGTGACCTTAATATGTGGACCTTAACTTGGTTTCCGGTTACAGCCAGTGCATTCCACATTTGCCGTACTTGTGGTCGCGCCAACTCACCCCAGAGCCAGACAAACAATAGAAACGTACCTACTGCAGAAGTGATAGCTTATAATTATATGTCTCACAAACTATTTCTATTGAACCATCAATCAAGTAATTAATTAAGTTCAGGTGCTAGTACAGTGAAATGCTGTGCATGTTGTTCAATTTTATTTCTCACTGCCGTAGTGACTTTAGGAATGTCCTTTACCTTGCAGTACTGGAGGTTACTAAAGTGGATATACTGAACCACTTTGGGCTTTCAATGGTGCAAACCAGTGCATAACTAATTTTCATTAGAAAGTTAGCCAGACTATAATAACTTCTGTAAGTCCTTCATTAGGTCATGTGATAGTTTTACACTTTCTCACCTTTCTCTGCCTTCTCTATGGCTTGCAACTTCTGTTTCCCTTTATACACGGCTACCTCCTACACATACACACACACAAACATGATGGGACTGTAGCATATCTCATTATCAATGTGAGTGGGTCATAATAGTGAATGTAACGAGCTACTTATCACCTCAACATCTGATTTAAACCACTCACTGGATTGGGAATTTAAATAACATTACAGCTAAGTATTGAAAGTGGCACATTGTAATGTGATTGAGTGGTCGTCAGCTAAATCTTGTTATTAGGTGTGTAAAAACGGTACATTTTGCATATAAATAGTTTCTCTATCTCATGTGAGGAGCTCTGTATCAGTGAGTTTGTGCTCTCTGAGAATCCAACAAGTTATAAGGAACATTTGAAGTGTGGTCTCATTAAGCAATCATTGCCAGGTATTTGTAACTAATGTCACACTTAATCTACTAACTGTTGTAGCAAATAATGACCTTGCAATAAAGTAACACTTTTTTTTTCCTGGTTAGAAAGTCATGCCACACCGTACCAGAATTTTCTCTGCATCATGTAGACGTGCCTGGAGGTGTGCAATCTGCTGTTTCCTAGCAACCAACTCCTCTTCAACACTCACAACGTCTTCTTGCACTCGACACATCTTCACAGCTAATAAATGCATGCCACATGTCCACACATGTCACAACACGTCCTTCAAAATAAGTGTTTCAACAAATCTCACACAAAAATATATCAACACATCTCAACACATGTCGCTGCACATGTCACAACTGACATTACATGTAGCACCACATGTACCAGTCCTGTTCATACATGTGAACATACTTACCAGTTTCAGCAAGGTCCTTTATCTCTTTATCGCGTTTTAGTAATTTCTGTAGAATCTACAAAACCAGTGCACAGTAACATTAACTAGTGCAACATCCACAAGAGCCATAATTAGAGGGGCATTGAAGATGGCAGACAAGTGCAGATAGATATATAAATAACAAACTGTTGATAACAAACTACAGCAGACCAACAGTAGGCGTGGCTATCAACATAACACACTAATAACATTTCACTCATTTGGGACGTATCTTTTCTAACATTCATACTCCGCATGTGATTTTCAGAATCTCGAGACACCTTACCGACACTCACCAGCCTCCTAAACAACATTACTTTTCACTACAAACCACTATTAGTCAAAAGTGTTTTTAAAATGTATGTGAATGTATACCTATACACTGATACTACTTCAACATTTGCTCAACTAGAAAAGTATACTAGAGGTGTGCACAAATTGCAAGTGAGGTAGCTTAGCGGTGTTTATAAACAACATGAACTCCACTCATATTCTCAACACTCGAGAGAGCTCAATACATGCTATAGCTATAAAACTTGATGCTCAAACAGTGCATTAACCAGTAAAAACTGACTACTGCCACTAACTCAAATAGAAAATGAACTATATGGTACATTTGTACTTGACTGCGTCTGCAAAAAGTCAGAAAGTCAGAGACAACCTGGTAAACAATTAAATGTCCTTGGATGATACGGGAGATTTATAATGATAGGATTCTGTTTAGTGCAATTATGGGACGGGGTTGGATACTTAGCGAACACAAAACTGAAAAGGTTACAGTACATATACGTCCACACCCACAAATAAATTCCCCAATGTTACCCCTGATAGTCTCTTGCTCGCCAATTAGATATGTTCTGAAAGCAGACATTTTATATTTTATGCTATGGGAAAGGGTGGGCAACTCACACTGTGTGCTATAATAGCTGTAACTATAAACACTCACCTCTTGTACTACCACTATATCCTGGGCAGGCTTATTACTACCCCCAAAGGATTCCACCAGTTGCCTAAATAAATTACACACACAGAGAGAAAAAAACAAACTTTTCTTAATACCAATGTAAATACAGCTGTAATGCGTCAAGGGTACCGAGTTAGGGAGCCAAAATCAGCGAGGTTATCCTGCATTCTAGAGTGAATAGAACTTCTGTCATTCCTCACCGACGCCATTTTACAGAAGGCCACGCGCCGTGCGCGTTTTAGCACGTAAACACTAAACGTCACTAACCACACAGCGCGCACTTCACCGGCGGCGGCCTGGTAAAACTTCTACAATTCCCGCCAACTTCCCCTATCTCCCGCCAAACGATACTAAATTGAATTTTCTTATCCACAGACCCCGCCTACAAGCGTGAGCCGATTTAAGTTGCTAAACCTGAGAAGCTCATGTCGTCTGAGAACTTCTCGGCCCTAAGTGTTTAGTTATCTCTGGAAAGTGGCTTTACAAGCCTGAAATTGCGGAAGAAATATAGTATTTTGTTGGAAAAGCTAGTTGTCGTCGAGGGCGCTACCCATAAGCTTACAACGTTTTCAAGTTGTTCATCGAGTCCAGTTGCTATATAGCGTAGTGTAGCTTGTTAGCTATCTGAGTTCGGATTGATCTTGCAACATTGTTTGGTCGGGGAATACAGTAACTGGGAGAAGACAGCACAGTGAGTACCTGAATATTCTGAACTGTGAGAGGGAAGTTTTGACGATTGTTGCTATTCTAACGGCAGATTATAAAAGCGTGTCTTCAATTCGTGTGCAAGTGCGTGTTCGTGGACCGGACTGTTATGGTTCAAGGAAGGATTTGAAAGCAAAGGGAAAAGGACAGAAGTGTTGGGGAGAGTAAAAAAGTTGCTATATTCATGAACGACAAAGGAAAATCCAGAAAGCTGGACGTAAGTTCTAATAAGAGCACACCTACGTAAATATTCCACTTGTAAGATTTTGCTACTATATAAGTCTATCATATCACAGTGTGAGTACTAGCTGCTAGAATTGTGCATTGCCCATATCAGTATTGGTGAGTAGTGTTTATATTGTACTACAAGGTTGTAATAGCGTAGTAGATTCCAATGGTAGCTTATTTCAGTAGAGAGATAGGACTCTTTCCCTCATGTTTTCTTTTCTTTCATCTGGTGTATGTGTAGTCTTAACAAAGAAACATACTGCTCTATTGAAAGTATGAGTGTGATAGGGCTTGCAAGTGAGAGTTTTGTATATTTGCTGTGCAGGAGTTTAAGTCTGGGCCAGTTCCTGCAGCTGGACCTCGTGGCAGTCAGTCTACTGCTCTGCCAGCCATAGGAAGACCCAACATGGTGCACCCGCACCCAAACTACAGCATTTCTCCAGCAGAGTCTTTTCATTCTGCGGGAGGACGCCTGGCGTACGGCCATGGAGGTCTGACCCAACTCATGCAGATGAATCGAGTGCCGGCTTCAGATTTGGGACCACCTCTCTTCATGCCAGGTGAGCAGAACGATTCTCGTCTTTATCACTTGCCACTTACAATGGCTTCTTATTTACCCTGGCTATCTCAGGCCACAACAGTGGTATTGTGGCCATTGGGAGAAGCTAGGGAGAAGTGAGAGAGTCATCAGCTAGTGGGTTGATAAGTGCTAATTGGTGTGGAGATAACAGGAGAAGTAGTTCATAATTGGTCCTCACTTTGTATCTATAGTTTGTTATTTAATTCATCTGCCCTCTCATGGCTCTGTTTATTTAGTTGTGGCGGATGTTTTAATGTTTGTATTTTTTTTAACTTCCAGGCTGTTGTTTTGTATAGTGGGCAATTGGGTTAGTGTGCAATGAGAAATATACTGTTAGCAATGACTCAACAACCACTTGTGCGTGTTGTCATCTCTCTAGCTCTAAATCTTGGCACTCCCAAGCAGCCGGTCCCCAGCAGTGGCCCCGCCTCTTCTTCGGCAGGCTCCCCGGCTGCAGTGGCTTCATCAGCCTCTGGTATGAGCGGTCCAAAGCAGCAGAAGTGTTCTCTGCCTTCTCTCTCCACCCAACAGCAGATCATCACCTCTTCTCCCTATGTCACAGAGATGATGTCTTACCCTCAACACACGCCCCCTATTTCTCCTTTTCATCAGGCCCCTCCAATGAAACCTGTCTCCTACATCCCACCAACTTCTGCCCCCATCCCCAAGCCTACTCCCATCTCCATGGTAACCCAAGTGCCCCCCAAGAATCCCATCAGCAGGGTAATGTCAGGAGGCAGTGTTGACAAGCATGTAGTCACGCCCCCTACCAAACCCTTGCCTGCTGGTGGCAAGCCTCCTCCTGGAGTATCAGATGTTGTCATGGTGAAGGGGGAGGGGCTTGGAGGAGTGTTGCCCCAGCAGTTTCAGTCTGGAAGTCGTTATTTGCCATCTACTGGCCAGGAAGGGCCGAGCAGCAATAGTAGTAGTGGTCTGGCCAATATACTCAATACCTCCTCTCCACCACAGCTCACTGAGGGGTCTAATGCTAGTGGTAAGAAGAGAAGGGGTGTGGCTGGGTTTTAGAAGGCTCAGCTGTGAAAGTCTTAGTGATTTGGTTGGATTGTTATCACTGTGTTTGTGTTTGTGTCTGTGTTTGTGTTTGTGTTAGGGCTGCGCAATGTGTCCAGTTACTCTGCAGTCCTGAATGATGTGTACTCATCACGAAGTCCAGTTGTGGCTCCAGTGAATCCCACCACCAGTGGCCAGCCTTCCTCTAACAGTGAGTTCCTTTCTATTGTGTTAATTTATTTCCTCGTCTATATTCATCTGTCTGTCTTGTCTGTCCTGTCTGTCTGTCCTGTCTGCCTGTCTGTCTGTCTGTCCTGTCTGTCTGTCCTGTCTGTCTGTCTGTCCTGTCTGTTTGGTTCAGATGTCCTTGCAGATACGCGTCTTGATCGGTAAGTCATGATGAGTAGTTATCAGTGCAGCCTGTAAGAATGTCTTTTTCTCTTGTATATAGCCCACCACAGCCGTCTGCCCCAATCCCTCCTCCAGTGCCTACTTCTAGTGCAGCAAGCCAGAAGGATCTCAAAGAGAGCCAGCAGCAGCGTCTGACCACTGCAGAGGTAGCTTCCAGTATCATTATCAGTAACCCGGGCCTCACTGGCAAGCACATCGCGGCCATGACCAACACCACTCAGCAGCTTCCTCCTCCGTCCACCCTTTACCATCACCATCATCACCATCCGTCCCAGACCCATCCTGCTATGGCATTTTCAAGTACCTCCTCTTCATCGATCACTTCCCCCTCTTCCTCTGGTCAACCTCCGAACCCTTTGGGTCAGGGAGACCTTGTGCCTCCGTCAACTGTGTCCATGATGAACTTAGCTCCCGGGATGAGCGGAGTAGAGGCGGGGCAAGTCAACTGGTCATATGGCTCCCAGCATCTCAACTCTAACCACCACATGTATCCAGCCCCTCCCACTGCCTCGGCCTCCTCTGCCACTCCAGAGTCACCTCTATCTATGCCCTCCTTTGCTCCCATCCACCCAACTTCTACTGCAGTGGGCGTGACAGGAAAAGATTTGCTGAGTCAGCAGCAGCATTCCAATGGTTTCAAGCCACGCCTTGATCCATCTAATATCCCTCAGTCTCCTCTTGCAGGAGGTGGGGCTCAATCTCCATTGACTGGCAGCGGTATTGCATCTCCCCTGGCAACGGGGACTGGAGTCCAGTCTTCTGCAATGGACATTGGACTTCTGACTTCACCAGTGCAAGCCACAAATTCCTCTCCACGCCCACGAATCCTGAGAGGAAAGAGAACAATAGATGGGTAAGTGTCAGTCAGCCCCTGTGTAATTGTATATTTATTAGTGGTTGATTTTGTTTATTTTTGCAGTGCGTGGAAGTTGGATGGCCAGACTAATCCACTGCAGTCTCCTGGGTCTCCACATAAGTCTAAACTGTTCAAGTGAGTGGCTCCGTAGTGTAGGGTAAGGGGATGATGTCACGGTGATGTCTAGGGCAACCCATGTGGATTGGCTTTATTACAGGGTTCCACTCCTTAATTACAAATTTATTAGAGAATAGACTACACAACTAGAAGTGGTCTATCAAGTATCAGGTCTTGTAAGGTTCTATAAAAGTGTACATGACATCACAACTGCCCTGTATTGATTGCATGTAGATGAGATGTGCATGTATCTGCAGAGGCAGTAAAGATTAACTAGCATGGCTATTTCATGGGATGGTCATGATGACCTCTTGAATGAAAAAAATAAAAAATAAATATTGAATGGAGGAACTGGAGAGAAGGAACAGAACAGCAATGACGTGAATGAAGTGAGAATAGGTTGTCTGAACTAATTATGTGGCAGAAGGAATCTAGCATTTGTTGACATGCTATGCGTGTGTTAAGACTGTATACTGTGCCCATTATCAGTGTGCACTAGTGATGATATGATATTGTATGTGCTAACTGCTGAGGCAAGAGGCTCCTGACCTTAGTGGCGGCACTCAGGCAAGCTGTGAGCAACATAAGTGTAATGTAAATGAGTGAACAGGTTATGGCATCTTATGAATAGAGATTCAGTGATACCATAGCTCACTCTGCACTGCTGTTTCTGTTTGTTATGGATTGGTATTGGTTAAATAAATGCATTTCAGTTTAAAGAAGACCATGAACTCTCCTTGCAGTGGAGGAGAGCCTCCGTTGAGTCCATCCTCATCTACAACTTCCGTAAACCTGGAGCATAGTGGACATTTCAACCATGTAGCAGGTGTGGCAAGGAGTGACAGTCTGGGGGCAGAGCTATATGGGTCTCCACGCAAAAAGCCTCGGAAGCAGAATGTGTAAGTGGGATGGTGAAGTTTAGGCTGTGGAATACATCGTTAGTTTATATACTTCTTTGGCAGAGAAAGACAGTAAGGGAGAGAGAGGAGGGAGGGGTGAGGGAGGGATATGATAGACAGTCTGGCTGGAGTGGATAGTTGCAATGATGTTTAGTAACTGAATGTGTCTTTCTGTTGTCAAGCTTTAGTTGTTTATATCTGTGGGCATGGTAAATTCCTGGGGGAATTCCCCATCTCAACCCGCATTCATTGCTGTATGAATTTTTTTGATGGAGTAGTGGGTGTGTGGGTGGGTACATGCATATTTTATTAAAGAGAATATTTCACCATTCAGTTAGAATATGTTTCCATTCACCGTGTCACAGTTAGTAGAGGCAGGTAATTGATGGGTTTGTATTATCAAAAATAGCTACTGGGATTGTGCATCCTTCTAGTGGTCCTTCTGGTAGTGCTTCTGTTTGTTGGTCCTTCTGTTTGTTGGTCCTTCTGTTTGTTGGTCCTTCTGTTTGTT
>WLWD01002696.1_pt1 | contig 127881 bp, 118 predicted proteins | sample 6712731 | NCBI WGS metagenome assembly WLWD01 (sample SAMN12718690, study PRJNA576275) | sponge metagenome | isolation source: marine sponge | host: Mycale hentscheli | place: New Zealand: South Island, Marlborough, Capsize Point | collected 2014-11-01 | reverse complement strand
TGTTATCGACTCTGATCTGGAGGGCGAAGGCAAAGGGCTCGACAGTTTGCCCATTCCGATCTCGACACCCGGTTTTGATAGTGCGCCATATTTCACGGCAACTGGCTGTATCAGCCGAAATCCTGAAACCGGTGTTCAGAATATGGGCACCTATCGTGCCGGGCTAAAAAGCTCGACCCGCATGGCGGTGCGGATGTCCGTACGATCTGGCGGTGCCGAGGGTCATCAGCATTGGCTGCAATATAAGGAACGCGGCGAGAAAATGCCGATGGCGATCATTCTCGGTGGTCCGCCCTGCGTGTGTTATTGCGCGCCGCAAAAGCTCCAGCTTGGCGTCGATGAAGTAGGCGTGGCTGGTGGTCTGGTTGGTAATCCGATCAATATGGTCAAGGCCAAGACGGTCGATCTGATGGTGCCCGCCGAAGCCGAAATTGTCGTCGAGGGGTATATCGATCCAGAATATCTCGAACCAGAAGCACCGTTTGGCGAGAGTCACGGCCATATAGCGCTCGAAGATTACAACAACATCATGGAAATCACCGCGATCACCCATCGTAAGAAGGCGGTGATTGCCAGCATTATCTCGCAGGTAACGCCGTCTGAATCCAGCGTTATCAAGCGCGTCGCCTGGGAGCCAATCTGGTTCAATCATTTGACTGAGAATCTCGGTATTAAAGGTGTTAAGCGCGTTTCAATGCATGAGCCGCTGACAAATATCCGCCGCGTGCTGTTTATCGTGTTTGAACGTGGTGTGCCGACGACTGAAATCTGGCGGGCGCTCTATGGGGCGTCGGTGCTCAACTCAGCGGTGGGTAAATACATCATCGCGGTAAATGAAGATATTGATCCTGATGAGGGGGATGCTGTGTTCTGGGCGTTGGCTTATCGTGCCAATCCGGCGCTGGATGTGCAAATCCTGCCGCATCGTGACAGGGGTCATGGCCCGAAGAGTGATACCCGTATGGGGCGTGAAGATGGCACCATGCTGATCGACGCGACGCTGAAATCAGATATGCCGCCGATTGCGTTGCCCAAGAAAGAATATATGGAAGACGCCAAGGAGCTTTGGGAGAAGCTCGATCTGCCGCCCCTCAAACCCGAAAGTCCGTGGCATGGCTACTCGCTTGGGGACTGGAATGACCAGTGGGACGATATGGCCAAGCGTGCTGCCGAAGGTGACTATCTTGAGAATGGTCGGCGTAGTGCGCAGCTACGGCGCAATGATGTATTCCCGAATACCTCGATCCGTGAAGTGCCCGGCAATCCCTTCGAAGAAGATTAAGATATGGGCGTGGGCTGGTTCAGCGAGAATCACCAATGAGTATATCCCGCGAAGACTGGATCGATGCGGCCTGGAGTATTCTGGGTGAGGCAGGCGTTGAAGGCATTCGGGTTGAACAGCTTGCAAGAAAGCTGGACGTTACCAAAGGCAGCTTCTACTGGCACTTCAAAAACCGCCAGGGATTGGTCGATGCGATGATTGAGCGTTGGCTCGGCATGCGCGAAGAAGACCGTCCGGGTTATTTAACGGCGTCTGAAGACCCCGGCGAACGCCTTTGGAAGGTTATTGAGCGCGGTATCACCCGAGGGACGCGCGGACAGGCTGGCGCCTTGCGATTGTGGGCGCAAAAGAATCCGGAAGTAGAAGAAAAGATCGTTGTTGCTGATGGCGTTCGACGGCAATTTTTTGTCGATCAGTTTAAGGCGCTGGGGCATGACGACGATGCGGCGGAAATTCGGGCCGAAGTTTATATGTCTGTGATTAGCGCCGAGTTCCTGCATTCAGGTAGCCGCGATCAGGCTGACCGATTGGCGATGGCGCGCCGAAAACACGAGATGCTGATCAACTAGCGTTTGTCGTTAGCTGTCGATAGACTAAAACTCTAATTCAGGACGGAGGCTGATATGCCATTAGACGGTGTTGATAAGGGGCAGGTTGCCCAGGAAACCGACGAAATGCGCAAAATTCGCGAGGAGAACATCGCCAAGGCACCGCCGGCCGAGTTCTTCAAGTTGCGGGCGGAACTGCTCGCACAGGGTCGCTCCAATCAAATCGTCGCTGACACCGGCAATATGTGGGCCAACCTTAAGGTCTATGCCTCAGGTGGTGAAAATGGGCTGCATAACCACACCGACCAGGACCACTTCCATCTGGTCCTTAAGGGCAAGGCATGTTTCTACGGCCCGCGGGGCGAGGAAAGAATCTGCGGCCCTTATGAAGGGGTGATGCTGCCCTCCGGCAGCTATTATCGGTTTGAGGCCGTCAGTGATGAGCCGTTGATCCTGTTACGCGTTGGTGCCAAGACCCCACCGACAGCAGAACATCGCCGTTACAACGTGTATGGCGAACCGCTTATCAGCGACTCCAAGGAAAACGGTCAGGTTGAAGTGATCCCGCGTCAGGGCGAATTCTGGGGCGCTGACGAGTAGGGTTCTCCTATACCGGCAGTACGTTAGCTGCCCGTTGGCGCATCAGCGTCAAGACGGCGAGGGCGAAGATCACCATCGCACCCGGTGCTGGGACATTGACCGTTAGGGTTAGCCCGTCGGCAGCATATGTGATCTCAAAGGATTTATAGTTCCCGAAAGAAAGTCCATTTATGACTGAAAACCCTCCGGTAAAGGCATTCCAGTTCATAATCTTGAAGCTGTCGCCATCTTGTGCCGTCAGGGAATAGCCGGCATCGACGGTCAGGTCGAGGGTGCCGTCAAGATCAGCGCTGCCAAGGATGTCGAGAATGTCGAATGAAATTAGCGAGGCGACCTCCATGGCCAATCCACCACCGGAGCCTTGGGTATAATCACCAACGATGGTCATCGTACCGGGTGAATTACCGGGACCAACTGTCCCCCCGGAATTGACGACATTGTTGTTGATTGTCCCGGTGCCCTGCAGCGTCCCGCCGGTGATATTGAGGCCGATTTGCTGTGTCATCTGCCCATCGACACGCAGTGTCCCGCCGTTGAGGTGTGTGATTCCGGCGCCGTCCATCACAGCACCCGCCTGAATATCCAGGGTGCCGCCATTGATGGCGTAGCCCGCGAACGCGTCCTGGTTGGTCAAGCGGCCTGCGGTTTCGATTGTTACGGTGCCACCATTTTGGATCATGGCACCAAAGTTATTGGTGAGCGTACCGCCGGAACGGACGTTCGTCGCGCCGCCGTTATGAATGTAATTGCCGTCATTGCGGAGTGCGGCGTTGTCGGCGATGACGGTTGTCCCGCCGGTTTGCGTAAAAGTACCGTCGGCAACGAAGCTTGTCCCGGTTCCGGAGACGAGCAGGTTACCGTTTGTGTTGTTAAAAACTGCTCCATTGCTGCTGGTGATGGTGGAGCCCTGCGAGAAATTTAGATCGCCACCATTTAGGTTCAGCGTGCCAACGTTATCTAAATTCCCGTTGACGAAATTAGAGGTGCCGCCAGTCTGGGTGAAGCTGGACGTGCCTGCGTTTTCGAAGGTGCCACCGTTCTTTACGGTTAGTGTCCCGCCTGATATATTGTAGCGCCCGCCACCCAGCGTCCGAAGCCGGCCCGAATCCTGGATAATTACCGAACCCTGCTGATGCAGGTAATCGGAGAGGGTACCGCTGTTGGCCAGAACGCCACTGTCCTGGACGAGCGTTGTGCCGCCGGTCTGCGTGATCTGGCCGAGATTCTCAGTAAAACCGGTGCCGGATGTGACGAGAATGCTGCTGTCTTTTATAGTCATTCCCATTATTCCAGCGGCGAGGAGAGGGGTCCCACGGGTGGTAAGCCGTCCGCTGGTGGCAATATGGATTTCTCCAGAATTCTCGAGGGTGATCTGACCGCCGCCTTCGGTGCTAAGAATACCGCCGTTTACCGCAACAAACTGCCCAGTGATCGTACTGGCAGTCGGCCGGCTGACCCGCACTTCGCCGGGGCCATTGATATGGAACGCACCGCTAACGTCGAGATCACCAATGCGAAAAAACCCGGGTGTTACCAGCCCTGCAAGCGGTGTCCCTGCGTTAATTGTTACTTTCAGATTCGATAGCGCGCCACCTTCCGGTGGGGCGATACCACCATCCCAGTTGGCCCCAAGGGTAAAGTCGAGATTGACACTGCCATTCCAGACAACGGCGCTGGTGGGTTGAGCGGCAAGCGCGCTAAGTGCGATAACAGCAATTGTGGCGATGGACGTTGTTTTTTTCACTGTCGTGCCCCAACCCGGTAAGAAGATCAATACAATTATAGAAGCTTACGCTGGCCTGTAAAGTAACGGTTTTTCAAATGGTTAACGATCAAATTTCGTAGAATGGCTAGTCTGGTTAGCCTAAAACCATACGGTACCGTATTGACTCTGTCGGGGCCCAAAAATACCGTGTTGGGTAGTTAAAAAAAGCGCACAAATTTAGCGCGAACCGCTTAACAGGGAATATGATAATGGCCAAATCCGTCCGCGACCAAACCGCCGCAGATCGCGGTTATGTTGATCTCCACGAACATATTGTTGCGCTGCGCGAGGCAGGGCTGCTGTTTGAAGTTGATCGTGAGATCAATAAGGACACGGAGATGCACCCACTTGTGCGCTGGCAGTATCGCGGTGGTGTTGAAGAAGAGGATCGTAAAGCCTGGCTGTTCAATAATGTCAGCGATGCCAAGGGGAGGGAGTATGATATTCCGGTTTTGGTAGGTGGTCTGGCGGCGAACCAGGCAGTGTACAAACTTGGCATGGGCTGTGAGTTGGACCAGATCAAGGAAACCTGGATCAAGGCGCTCAATAATCCGATTGATCCCGTCGAAGTGCCGTTTGACGATGCGCCCTGTCATGACCTGGTTTATGAAGGCGAAGACCTGCTGAACGGTTACGGTGTCGATCAGATTCCGGTGCCGATCTCATCGCCGGGTTGGGACAATGCGCCGTATTTTGCGGCGTCGCATTTCATCACGAAAGACCCGACGAACGGCATCCAGAATATGGGCAATTACCGCGCCATGGTGAAAGCACCCAACCGCGTCGGGTTCAACCCGTCGATCGAGCTGCGTACCGGCGGTTATATGCATTGGGAAGAGTGGAAGAAGCTTGGCAAGCCAATGCCCTGCGCCATCGTGATCGGCGCGCCGCCGATTGTGTCTTTTACGGCAGTCCAAAAAGTCCCTGAAAAATATGACGAATTCCAGGTCTCGGGCGGTCTGTGCGGTAAGCCGCTCAACGTCGTGAAGGCCAAGACAGTTGATCTGCTGGTGCCGGCGGAAGCTGAGATCGTTATCGAAGGCTTTATCTCGACCGATCTGCTGGAACCGGAAGCGCCGTTCGGCGAGAGCCATGGACACGTAAACTTGCAGGAATATAACGGCTTCATGGATGTCACAGCCGTCACCCGTCGCAAGGATGCGGTGATGGTGTCCTGGGTTAGTCAGGTCACACCGTCGGAAAGCTCTGCCATCAAACGCCCGGCCTATGAAGCGGCGCAGATCGAGCACCTACGAGATCATCTCGGTATCAAGGGCATCAAGCATGTATGCACCCATGAGCCGCTGACCTCACTGCATAAGCTGATTATCGCGGTGGTGGATCGCGATATGCCGCGCACAGAGATTTGGCGCGCGCTCTATGGCATCGCGTCGCTCCGCCGTGCCGAGGGTAAATGGGTGATTGCGGTCAATGAGGATATCGATCCTGATGATACCAACGCGGTGTTCTGGGCGATGTCCTATCGTTGTAAACCGCATCGTGATGTTGAAATCCTCAAGAATAAGGATGAAGGGCATGGCCCGCGTTCCTTGGAGGATTCCAATGACTCCGCTGTGCTGGTTGATGCGACTCTCAAGGAGACCTATCCACCTGTATCGCTGCCGAAGCGTGAATATATGGAGGGTGCGGCCGAGATTTGGTACGAGCTTGGTCTTCCAAAACTCAAACCACAACGCCCTTGGTATGGTTATGACATGGGCGAGTGGAATGAAGACCTTGAGACTATGGCGCAGCGTGCCGTCAAAGGGGAATACTGGCAAACAGGTGAGATTATCGCGCAAAAGCGCCGTGGTGATTTGAAGATGAACACCGAGGTGCGTACACTGGGTGAGGGAACACCGGGTGCCGGTGATCGGAAAGATAAGGGAGATCTCTCATGGGACGGCTTGAAGGACGCGTCGCACTCGTTACGGGTGCCGCCCAAGGAATAGGGGCAGAATTCGCCAAAGGCCTGGCAGCCGAAGGCGCCAAGGTCGCAATTTCGGATCTCGATTCCGGCCAGACGGTCGTCGATATTATCAAACAGGCCGGTGGCGATGCCATTGATGCACCGTGTGATGTCTCGGACGAAGCATCGGCACGGGCGGCGGTGCAAAAGACCGTCGAGGCCTTTGGGCGGCTCGATATTCTGGTCAATAACGCCGCGATCTTCACCATGGTGGATCGTTCAAGTTTTGATGAGATCACGGTCGATGACTGGGACCGGGTGAGTTCCGTGAACATCAAGGGTGTCTGGATCATGTGCAAGGAAGCCGTGCCCGAGATGCGCAAGAACAGCTACGGCAAGATCATCAATATCTCGTCTGGCCGTGCTTTTAAAGGTTCGACGCACTTTTTGCATTATGATGCCTCGAAAGCTGCTTTCGTGGGCATTACCCGGTCACTGGCCCGCGAAATCGGCGGCGATAATATCTGCGTTAATGCCATCGCACCCGGGGCGACGGCGAGCGAGAACGTGTTGAAGCGCGACACCGCACTTGGGGCTTCAATGGAAGGCACCATGAAGACGCGGGCGCTCAAACGGATCGAAACACCGGAAGACCTCGTTGGGGCGTGTCTGTTCCTGGCCTCCGCCGATAGTGATTTTATCACCGGTCAAAGCCTGGTGGTCGATGGCGGCTCGGCGATGCATTAACGGTCAAATACCAGCCGTCGTTTCTTCCCAAAATAATCGAAGCCCAGCAGCCCAAGTGTAAAGCGAAGCTGCTCGATAAAATATTCCATATCTGCGATATCGGCTTCCGGTAGGCTGGCAGGTGTAGGCGACGCAGCGTTCAAAACACAGGCAGTCTCTGCCTCTCGTGCCATGCAAATAAGTCGCCCTTCGATATAGCGGATATGTGCTTTTGTCAGGTTGCTGTCGCAGCTCGTGACAATGCAGGCGAGTTGCCAAATATTACGGGCACTATCTTTTTCATGACGCCGCAATCGGTCGCCAACACATTCGCTCTCTCCAATATAGATTTGTGGTCGTGCTGAAATTTCGAGGTCACCCACTAGAACATAGACGCCAGGTCGGAGAAGCTCTACGCGCTGCTGCTGCTCATGCGGACAGGGGCGTGGGATGACCAGAATACTTCCGGTCCAGTTAGATATACCAATGGTCGCGAGACCACCTTCATCGTCATTTTGAATAAAGAGTCGGACGGTTCGACTCTGCGAAACTACCCCCATTTATGTGCCTCCCTGAGAACTGACACCATTCCAGTTTTCTTCTTTGGGTTTATTAAAAAAATTATAATGCTCCTTTCGCGAGTATGGGTTGTGACAAATAAATAGCATGGACACTGTGGTATTCAGGTCCACGCGCTATTGACGGTTTAGTGGGGCAAGGGTCAGACTTCAGCCCATGCAGGTAACCCGTCTATCAGAGGCGCTCGGCGCGGAAATAACCGGTATCGATGTCAGCAATATCGATGAGGCGACCTATGACGCGATCCACGAAGCGTTTCTTGAACATCTGATCCTGGTGTTTCGCGATCAGGATCTGACACCGCAGCAACAGATTACCTTTAGCGAACATTATGGCGAGGTTGAGGTACATCTCGCCACGGACCATCTGCATCCCGATACCGACAAGATGATCCTGATTTCTAACAAGCAGGTCGATGGTCGCTATGTTGGCGCGGTCTCTGCGGGCGATTATTGGCATTCTGACCTGTCCTGTCAGGCACGGCCCAACCTGGCATCGTTCTTGTTGGCCAGGGAGCTGCCGACAGACGGCGGCGATACCGGGTTCTGCAATCAGTACGCCGCGCTCGACACATTGCCTGATGATTTGCGGCAAAAGATTGAAGGCCGCAACGGCATTCATACGTTTAACCGCATGCGTAATCCTCGTGTGAAGGTGCCAGAGATGCACAAGGGTGATGCACAGATGCGCTATGCCGACCGTGCACCACCGGATGGCATCCACCCGATTATTCGTACGCACCCCGAAACCGGCCGTAAGGCGCTCTATGTGTCGCACCGCTTCACGGTGGGGATTGAAGAAATGCCGGATGAGGAGTCGCGCCCTATTCTCGATGCGATCTTTGAGCATCAGCTCAATGATGATCTGCTTTACCGTCACAAATGGCGGCTTGGCGATATGATCATGTGGGATAATCGCTGCACCACGCATCACGCCTATGGCGGCATCCCGGCAGGGCAGATCCGGCACATGCACCGCACCTCGCTGATCGGCGACGTACCGTTTTAGGACATCGGCTATGCAAATAAACCGTTTGTCTGACGCGCTTGGGGCCGAGGTTATTGGTGTTGATGTTGCCAATATCGATGATGACGCGTTTGAGGCTATTCACACGGCGTTCCTTGAATATCAATTGCTAGTGTTTCGCGATCAGGCGTTGGCACCGGAACCGCAAATCGCCTTTAGCAAACGGTTTGGCCCGATTGAAACGCGTCCCGACCGGCCGTTCACATTGCCCGGTTATCCTGAAGTGACCATTCTGTCTAACCGGATGGTCGATGGCGAACCGGTTGGGGTGATTAGCGCCGGAGACTTTTGGCATACTGACCTGTCGTTTGGTGAAATTCCGTGCCGCGCAACCTTTCTGCACGCGTTGGAAGTAGCGGAGGAGGGCGGCGATACTGAATGGTCAAACATCTACACGGCCTATGACACGTTGTCGGAGGGTGTGAAGGAACGGATCGCGGACTTGCGAGGCATTCATGTGTTCGACCGGCGGCGCAATAAACGCGCCCAGGTCGATGTACAATTCGCTAACAAGGCTGAAGAGGTCTATGGCGTTCCCATTCCTGATGCAGTGCATCCCATCGTGCGACACCATCCTGAGACGGGGCGTAAGTCGCTTTATATATCGCCGCGCTTTGTCGTCGGTATTGAGGGCATGGATGATGCAAAAGCACAGCCATTGCTCGACGAGCTGTTCGCTCATCAGGTCAGGCCTGAGTTCCGCTATCGCCACACCTGGCGCAAAGGCGATCTGCTGATGTGGGACAATCCCTGCCTGATCCACATCGGCCGTGGTGACATCAAACCACCGGGCATCCGCCACATGCACCGGACGATGGTGCTCGGCGACAGGCCTCGATAATTTTCGTCACCCCGGACCATGATCCGGGGTCCATATCAACAACCGCATAGATGGATGCCGCATCGAGCGCGGCATGACAAACAAGCTTAGGTAGCGGCAAGCGCGCTGTCGTTCTAAACTGGCTGGACCAAATTGAATTTTAGGGAGAGCTGGCATGACCGCCGATAGCGACATGCTCGACGCAATATTTCGTGAGGGGCGTACTTATGATGCGTTTCTCGATAAGCCCGTACCCGAAGCTTTGCTGCAGGAAGCCTATGACCTGGCGAGGATGGCGCCGACCAGTGCCAATTGTCAGCCGATGCGTATTCTGTTTCTGATATCGCAGGAGGCGAAAAAACAGCTCGGGCCGATGTTGTCCTCAACCAATCGTGACAAGACGGTGGCGGCACCCGCCGTGGCAGTTATCGCACATGATCTGGCCTTCTATGACAATCTGCCGAAGCTCTATCGGATTCCCGGGGCCGAGAAATGGTTTATGGGGCAGGACGGGTTGATCGAGGAAACCGCGTTCCGCAATGGCGCAATGCAGGGGGCTTATTTCATGCTCGCAGCGCGCGCTGTCGGGTTGGGTGTTGGCCCGATGTCAGGTTTCGATAATGCCGCGGTTGATGAAGCGTTTTTTGCGGGTACAAGCTGGCGATCCAACTTTGTCTGTAATCTCGGGTTTGGCGATGACAGCAAAGTTCCGGCCCGCGATGCTCGGCTCGATTTTGCCGAAGCCTGCAAGGTGATTTAATTCATGGATGGTGCAGTAGCAGCCGGTGGTGCGGTGCGTAGTTTTGACCAACACAAACTCAAGCTTGGCCTATTTGGCCTGAACTGCTCCGGTGGCCTGTCAGCAACCATGGTGCCGGAGCGCTGGGAAGGCACCTGGGCAGAGAATCTTGAAATCGCCAAAGTCGCAGATGAAGCAGGGCTCGACTTTCTGCTGCCGCTCGGGCGCTGGAAAGGGTATGGCGGCGAGACTGACCATAATGGCGGCAGTTTAGAGACGCTGACCTGGGCAGCGGGTATCCTTGCGGCAACCAAACACATCATGGCGTTTGGCACTGTGCATGTGCCGCTGTTTAATCCAATTGTCGCGGCGAAGCAGATGGCGACGGCAGATCAGATCGGCGGGGGTCGCTTTGGCCTCAATATCGTCTGCGGCTGGAACCTCAATGAATTCAATATGGCGGGCGTCGAGCTTAACGCGCATGAGCAGCGCTATGAGCAAGGGCAGGAATGGGTCGATATCGTTAGCAAAGCCTGGGTGTCTAACGAACCATTTGATTATGACGGCGACCATTATTCGGTGAAAGGCGCGTTGATGAAACCAAAGCCGGTTTCGGGTGATCGGCCGTTAGTCGTATCAGCAGGGAACTCCGATCGGGGCCGCGAGTTTGCCGCGCGCAATTCGGATATGATGTTCACCGGCATTCGTACATCGCCAGAAGAAATCAGCGATGACATCGCACCATTAAAGGCACAGGCCAAAACCTATGGTCGTGAAATAGGCATCTTCACCAACTGCTATGTCGTGTGCCGTCCGACCCGCAAGGAGGCCGAGGAGTATCACGACTACTATGCGCTAGAAATGGCCGATCATGGCGCGGTCGACAATCTGATCGCGGGCCGCAGCGCACGCGGGAGGTTCGACGAGTTGCCGGAAGCGATGCTGCGCAATCTCAAGCAGCGTGCCGGCGGCGGCAATGGTGCCTATCCGATTGTTGGTGATGCCGATGATGTCGCGTCTTTGCTCATAAAGCTCAACGCAGCAGGCATTGATGCCTTTGCCATGGGCATGGCGAACTATCTTGAGCATTTTCCGTTCTTCCGTGACGAAGTATTACCACGTCTCGAAGAAGCAGGCGTTCGTTAACGCGCTAACCTACTACCATCTCCTGAATGGCTGGATAGTCCAGCTTGCCGGTGCCGAGCAGCGGTAGTTCGTCGACGATCTGTACGGCGCGTGGGATCATGATTTCGGCGACGCCTTCGGATTTCGCATAATCGAGCATTTGGGTGCGGTCAGCGCCTTCCATGTCAGTCAGCAAAATGACCTGCTCACCCTTCTTGTCATCGGGGATGCTGACGGCGGCATGCATCTGTCCGGGCCATATGGCGGTGGCATAGCCTTCAACGGCGGTGAGCGAAACCATTTCACCGGCGATTTTGGCAAAGCGCTTGGCGCGGCCAAGGATCGTGACATAGCCATGCTGATCGATATCGACGATATCACCAGTGTCGTAGGTTTGGTCTTCAGGTGGTTCCAACACACCGGGATTATCTACTTTGAAATAGCCGAGCATGATGTTGGGCCCGGAAACCAGCAGCTTGCCGCCTTGTTCGATACCCGGGACCGGCTCGATAGTGTGTTTGATATTGGGCAACAGACGGCCAACGGTTCCGGCCTTGAAATGCATCGGCGTGTTAACGGCAAGCACCGGTGCGGTTTCGGTCGCACCATAACCCTCCATAATCCGCAACCCGAACTTGTCAGCCCATTGCGCTCTTGTGTCGTCGCGGACTTTCTCGGCCCCGGCAAAGACATAGCGCAGGCTGTAGAAGTCATAGGGGTGGGCTGCCTTGCCATAGCCGCCGAGAAAGGTGTCAGTGCCAAACAGGATCGTGGTATCTGTGTCATAGACCAGCGCAGGTACGATCCGGTAGTGCAGCGGCGATGGATACAGGAATGTCTTCAGGCCGGATAAGATCGGTAGCAGCGTGCCGCCAGTTAGACCAAATGAATGAAACATCGGCAGGGCATTGAACACAATGTCGCGCGGATTGAAATCGACTTTGGCTGCCAGCTGATAGCGGTTTGCCATAAGGTTCTCGTGGCTCAGGACGACGCCCTTGGGTGTACCTTCCGATCCGCTGGTAAACAGGACAACCGCAGGGTCGGTGGATGCTATTTTGTTTGCTCGAACGCGTAGGCCGGGAAATAGTTTTTGGATCAATCCAACGATCTTGTCGCCGAATGAGATTTGCTCGCGGACGTCTTCCAGATAGATCAGCTCTGCCTTTTCCGAAAGGGCAGCGGCAACGTCATCCAGTTCGGCTAGCTTGATAAATTTTCGTGATGTCAGAACGGTTTTGATTTGTGCCGTTTCAAGTGCTGACAGCATGTTTTTAATGCCAGTCGAGAAATTGAGCATTGCGGGTGTCCGGCCATAGGCCTGTAGCGCGAAGAAGGTTACGGCACCACCAAGTGAGTTGGGCAGCAGAACACCGACAGGGCTTTCTTTTGGCGTGTCTTTGGTGATACGCCGACCTAATACGAGAGAGGATAGGACAAGCCTGTTGTAAGAAAGCGCGTTGCGGTCGGTATCCTCGACGATCAAATGTTTGCCGCCATGGACTTTGCGGGCTTCTAGCAGCCCTTCGAACAGGCTGCGCTGGTAGTCGCATGTTTCAAAAATCAGGTCACTCATCACATCATACAGGCGTTCGCCGGTGATCTGACGACGTTCACGACCGCTGAGGTCTTCGGGCAATTCAAACTTGCGTGGCGGAAGAAGCGTAATGGTGATCTTGGGGAATAGTCGTAGGCGGATTTTGCCGCGCAGTCGCGAGAACGGCGTGAATTGTGCACCATCAATACGGACCGGAACTAACATGGCATCCGACTTGTCGGCGACCATGCCGGGGCCTTCGAAAATTTTCATTAAGGCGCCGGTCACAGTGACGCGCCCTTCCGGAAATATCACACAATGACGATCTTCTTTGACCGCTTTGATTAAGGCCTTCATAGACATTGAGTTGGTCGGGTCAACAGCGAAAGCATCGACCAATGTTAGGAACGGTTTGACCCACCATTGCTGCGAGATATGGGTGTTAACGGCGAACATCGGCTTTACCGGTAGAAAGGCCGCGAGCAACAGTGGATCGAGGAGAGAGACATGATTTACCACGATCACCGCACGTTTGCCGGCCTCGCTGTAATGTTCCAGTCCTTTGACATCGACGCGATAGATTAGTTTTAGGATGGTCGCGACGATGAGCTTGATCAGCTGATAAGGCAGCAACCGCGTGATATAGAGGGCGACAAACCCGTTAGCGATGGCGAGGGCAAGAAAGACCTGAGGGATGGTCCAATCCGCCGCCAACATCAGCGTAGCAATGATCGCACCGACCACCATAAACAGGGCATTCATGATGTTGTTGGCGGCGATGGTGCGGGATCGTGTCGCCGGATCGCTATCATTCTGCAGGATGGCATAGAGCGGCACGGTGTAGAGCCCGCCGCAAACCGAAATCGCTGTCAGATCAAACAGAATACGCCAGTTAGATGGGCTGTTCATAAAGTCACCGGCGGTGATAAGTCCGCTGGTGGGCGCGCGGAGGCCGCGCGATGCGAAATACAGATCAAGCGTGAAAGCGGTTAGAGCGAGGGCGCTCAAGGGTACAAACTTTGCTGATATCTCGCCTTTGAGGAGCTTTGTACACCAATAGGAGCCAATACCGATGCCGAGTGAAAACGTGACCATAAAGAGAGTGACCACGCTGGCATCACCACCGAGTAGAATTTTGCTGAAATTAGGGAATTGCGACAGAAATGTCGCTCCGGTCAGCCAAAACCACGAAATCCCGAGGATCGACAGAAAGACAGATCGGGTTTCCCGCGCACGGCCCACCATCCGCCAAGTCTCCTGAAAGATATTGGCGTTGATCTTGATTTTCGGGTCGGCGGCGGCAGCGATTGGGATGGAACGGCTCGCGAGCCAACCCAAAGCCGCGAGGAGTAACAGCGTCGCCGATACGATGGTAACGCCCTGATCGACAACAATCAGCAGTCCGCCCGCGATGGTGCCGATCAGGATGGCGAGGAATGTACCGCCCTCGATCAGCGCATTGCCGCCGATTAGCTCGTTCTCCTTAAGATGATTGGGAAGGATGCCGTATTTCAGCGGACCAAAGAACGCAGACTGGGTGCCCATCATGAACAGGACAGCGATCAGGAAATAGGTATTCGACAGGTAAAACCCGGCGACGGCTATTGCCATAATGAAGATTTCGGCGATTTTGATACGCCGAATTGTGCCGGATTTCTCGAACTTGTCCGCTATTTGTCCTGCTGTCGCAGAGAACAGGAAGAATGGCAGGATGAATATCCCGGCGGCCATGGTGACCAGTATCTGTGGGCTCATGTCCGATGATTGCAACAGGCCAAAGGTGATCATGACGATCAGTGCCTGCTTCATCAAATTGTCATTCATCGCTCCCAAAAACTGGGTGATGAAGAGCGGCAGAAACCGGCTGGTCTTGAGTAGGTTCTGGGATTGGGTGGTCATTTTCTCAGCTGGTTTTAGTGACGGCGGTTACAACATATAGCGGGTCGGTGTCACCTGGGTTTGGTGAAATATTTTCGAACTCTGGTGCTTCAAAGCCACCCGCTTCATTGAAGTAATACCCGATCAGCTTGGCGTGGTTGATATCGTCTAGCTGGTGCCATATCGCGACGGCTTTGGTCGGAAAACATCTGTTCGAAAACGACACAATGCAGCGGCTGCCGGGCCGCAATACTCGGGCTATCTCGCCAAATACATGAACCGGATGGATTAGATACTGCACGGAAACCGTGATCATACAGCCATCGAACGAATTGTCGGCGATCGGAAGGGTGGGGTTGGTACTGAGATTATGGACCAGCCGTTCAGTGAGTAGAGGATTCTCGTCCAGTTCCACTTGGTTCATGCCGACGCCCGTGACGCTCTTATACTCAATATCCCAGGGCAGGTGCGACACGTAGGCGGACATGAGGTCGAGCAAATCCCCGTCCGCAGGTAAATTCTCGCGAAAATAGTCGTTTAGCGCCGCGCAAGCCGGGTCGTCGATATGGCTAACCAGCCGTGGCTGCTCGTAAAATATCCCGTCATCGCTTTCATCAGTGCGTAGAAAGTGCTCAGGCTGAAGTTGTTCGCTTTCATCCGCCACTGTTTATTGCGCCGCTGCTTCGTGAAAGGGCGGTTCGCCTGCAAGAACCGGATGGTCATCTTCCAGGGTAATCCGCCGCAGCATGCGGCGTTCATTGCTCGGGAAGTCAGTGCGGGCGTGTACAGAACATCGATTATCCCACATCATTATATCGCCTGGTCGCCATTGGTGTTCATAGACGAATTCCGGTTTGCTCTGATGCTCAAATAGAAAATCCAGGAGTTCGCGGCTTTCTTCAGGGCTGACATCGAGAACTTCTTCGGTCATTAATTCGCTGACAAATAGCGCTGAACGTCCGGTTTCGGGATGTTTACGAAATATAGGATGTGCAAAATGTGGATGCACACTCTTGTCATAACTATCCTCGGTTTTGTGCTGATTACCGTAATCATAGATATGCAGCGCTTTCTTGGTGCCGATACGGTGTTTGATGTCTTCCGGCAGCGTTTCCGCAGCTTTGTAGCTGTTGGAGAACATCGTATTACCGCCATGTGACGGGATATCGATGGCGTAGAGCAGTGTCGCCTTGAGCGGGTTTTCGTAATAGGGCGTATCCGAATGGAACATCATCTCGCCATCGGGCAGCGTGCCGATGGTTTACCGTTTTCCCGCACATTGGTAATCAGCATGAGGGCATTGCTGGCCTTTTGTTCATGCGCCGTCGCCGTCGATTGATGTCGAATAGCGACCTCACCAAAACTGGCAGCGTAAGCGTGTTGCTGATCCAGCGTCAGGTCCTGATCGCGGACCAGTACGATGACGTGGTCATACCAAGCCTGCTCGATTGCCTTGGCGACGTCATGGGCGAGAGGTTTGCTGAGGTCGACACCCAAGACCTCCGCACCTATGGCATCGCAGATTGGTCTAATTTCGAAATCAGTCATGCCCGTACCTGTCTTCTGTGATTTTGATAATTGAACGCCATCACGCTCGGGAACTCAAGACGTCTGTGGCCCATTTGACGCCTTTCGAGACCGGGCGTAGAGTCTTTGGAAAGCGCCAAAAAGGCGGAAAACAAGGTCTTTTCCAGGAGACGATTATGGAAGTTACGCGTCTTTCAGATGCGCTAGGAGCATATGTTTCTGATGTGGACCTTGGCAATGTCGATGCCGGAACTGCCGACAAGATCAGGGATGCGTTCCACCAACATCAGATTTTGTTGTTCCGAGGTCAGAATATTTCGATGGAACAGCACATCGCTTTCAGCAAGAACTTTGGACCGCTGGAAGTCCATATCTCTAAAGATAGCCTTCATGACGATCATGAGGAGATTTTGTTGGTCTCCAATAAAAAGGAAAATGGCGAATATGTAGGGGTAGAGAACGCTGGGGATTCCTGGCATTCGGACCTTTCATACATGCCCGAACCCAGCCTGGGGTCGTTGCTCTATGCGCTGGAAGTGTCGGAAATCGGCGGCGATACGGAATGGCTGAACATGTATGACGCCTATGACACGCTGCCTGAAGAGACCAAACAACGGATCGAGGGACTAAAAGCGCGGCACAGTTTCAATCGCTATAAAAACAAACGCATTGGGGTGCCAGAACAGCGTAAGAATGGCGGCAAAGAACGCTATGCGAAACTCAGCCCGCCGGATGTGTTTCATCCGGTAGCTCGGACTCATCCGGACACTGGCCGCAAGGCGCTTTATATTTCTCCGCGTTTTACACTGGGTATCCTCGACGGATCAGAGGATGAGGCCCAAGACCTGCTTGATGAGCTTATAGAGCACGCGACGCAGCGGAAATTCGTTTATCGCCATGAATGGGAAGTCGGCGATCTCGTGATGTGGGACAATCGCTGTACACTGCATCTTGCCTGCCGCGGTATTCCTGAGGACCAAGTTCGGCATATGCACCGCACGACGATATCGGGCGATATACCGTTCTAGAGAGGTTTAAAGATGCAAATTAACCCGCTTTCAGATGTTTTGGGTGCCGAAGTTGTTGGAATTGATGTTGGCGATCTCGATGGCGCGACCTTTGATAAAGTTCATGAAGCCTTTCTGGAGCATCATGTGCTGGTATTCCGCAATCAGGACTTGCCGGTAGAACGTCAGGTCAGCTTTGCGCAGAGGTTTGGCGAGCTGGATGTTCATATTCAAAAGGACAATAAACATTCCGGTCATGAGGCCATGCAAATTCTGTCTACGAAGAAGGTGAACGGTAAATTTGTTGGCTCGCCCTCGGCGGGTGATGCCTGGCATTCTGATCTGTCTTACACCGATATTCCGACGCTCTGCACCATGCTGTATGCAGTTGAGATTCCTGAAGTTGGGGGCGATACTGAATGGTCAAACATGTATCGCGCCTATGATACGTTGCCAGATTCAACGAAGCAGAAACTGGAAGGGTTACATGCCCGGCATACATTCAACCGATTTCGGAATCCACGCGTAGAAGTTCCTGAAATAAATAAAGATATAGGCAAGGAGCGTTATGCGGATATCGCGCCACCAGATGCTGTTCATCCGGTCGTGCGTACCCATCCGGAAACTGGGCGCAAGGCTCTCTACATCTCGGAGCGTTTCACGATTGGGATCGAAGAGTTGTCGGAAGAGGAAGGCCAGGCGTTAATGGATGAATTAATAGCACATCAAAAACAGCGCGACTTCATTTATCGCCATAAATGGGACCTGCAAGATCTGACGATTTGGGATAATCGCTGCCTGATCCATCTCGCCTGTGGCGGCGTTCCAGAAGGACAAATTCGACATATGCATCGCGTGATCGTACGTGGTGACAAACCGTACTGAACTTTAACCAGGAGTTACCAAAAATGGCTGACGCAAGACCCGCCTCAACGAAACCCCGTATTCGACACACGATGCTGCGGGTCAAAGACCTAGACCGATCAGTAAAATTCTACGCCGAGGTCATGGGTATGCAGGAATTCCGCCGCAATGAGAACGAAGGTGGCAAGTATACGGTCGTTTTCATGGGGTTTGGCGATGAAAACACCGACCCCGCGATAGAGCTGACCTATAATTGGGGCCAGGATGATGGTTACGAGCTAGGATCAGGCTTTGGTCATGTCGCCATTGGCTATCCGGACATCTACGAGATTTGCAAAAAGGTCGAAGAATTCGGCATGGAAGTGCCGCGTCCGCCAGGACCGCTGAAACATTCTGGCCCCAATGGTCCGGTTATTGCGTTTATTCGCGATCCTGACGGCTATTCAATTGAACTGGGCCAGCGCGCCTAATAATCACGACTTTGGGGGCTGAGATGGCAATAAGTGCACCGGCGGAAGCAATTCGGACAAGCAACGAGCACAAATTTGCCTATCAAGATCTGCGCGATTGGCTCGCGGAAGCGGAGAAACTCGAAGAGTTGGAGACAATAACTGGCGCAAGTTGGGAAGAGGACATCGGGATGGCGGCGACGGTCGCCAAATATCGTGATGGGTCGCCGGCATTGCTGTTTGATGAGGTTCCGGGCTGTGCCAAGGGTTTCCGGGTTCTGTGCAACTTCTTTGGTGGAAAACGCAAAAATTTGACGCTTGGGTTTCCTGAACATCTCAACAAGGTCGAACTGTCGGAAGCTTGGGCGGGTGTTTACTCGCATGAACAGGCTGCCCTGATCCCGCCGACTTATGTCGACGATGGCCCGATTTTCGAGAACATCATGACTGGTGATGATATCGATGTGCTCGCTTTCCCATCACCGATGTGGCACGAGGACGATGGTGGCCGCTATATCGGCACTGGAACCTACAATGTGACCCAAGACCCGGACACTGGTTGGTACAATCTTGGCTGTTACCGGGTCATGGTGATCGACGACAAGACGGTCGCCTATAACTCCGCGCCCGGAAAACACGGCAGAATTCATCACGAAAAACATGTCGCCAAGGGCGAAAAAATGCCTGTGGTCATGGTCGTTGGCGGCGAACCGTTGGCATTTCTGCTCGGAGGTTACGAAGTCCCGTCAGGTGTAAGCGAGTTTGATGTTATGGGTGGGCTGCGTGGCAAGCCCATAGATTTAGTGCGCGGCAAAGAAACGGGCCTTCCATTCCCGGCCGACGCCGAGATCGTTATCGAAGGATGGGTCGACCCGGAAGAAGTTGTTCCTGAAGGGCCGTTCGGCGATTGGTGTGGTAGCTATACCGAACCGGGCAGGGTACGGCCCAAATGCGATGTTGCGGCGATCTATTACCGCAATGACCCGATTATCCTAGGGTTTCCACCACAGCATTTGCCCGATGAGTTCTCCCGGTTCCGGGCCATTACCCGTTCTGCGCTGATGAAACGTAATATCGAGGCTGCTGGTGTTCCCGATATTCATCAGGTCTGGTGTCATGAGGTCGGTGGCTCGCGGATGCTCACCGGTGTATCGATCAAAGCCCGTTACCCAGGCCATTCGATGCAGGCAGGGCACATTGCGAGCCAGTGCCATGCTGGGGCCTATGCCGGTAAATGGGTGATCGTCACTGATGACGATATCGATGTGACTGATCTGGAAGAGTTGATATGGGCGGCGTTGATGTGCTGCGATCCGGCGACCGAGATGGATATTATCAGAAATGCGTGGACCTCGAATGCTGATCCGCGTTTGCATCCCGACGATAAGGCGAAAGGGAATGTTACGAATTCCCGTTTGATTATTGACGCCACCAAGCCGTTTCACTGGGCAGACCGGTTCCCTAAATCGACCAAACCCAAATCTGAAGTACTAGAGGCTGCCCGCGCGAAGTTCGGACATCTCGCATAAGGACAACACGGATTATGGCCGAAACACCAACTGCGGTTGCCAATGATCGCGAGCATAATTTACGCCATACGTTAGTCTATCAAGACTTGCGCGAATGGATCGCTGAGGCTGACCGCCTTGGCGAACTCCGCGATGTAAAAGGGGCGAGCTGGGAACAAGATATCGGACTCGCTTGCACGGTTGTGAAGTATGACGAAGACGCGCCGGTGCTATTGTTTGACGATATCCCCGGGGTGAAGCCGGGGTTCCGAGTGCTGGCGAATTTCTTTGGCGGCAAACGCAAGAATATGACACTTGGGTTTCCCGAAAACCTGTCCAAGGTCGAGCTTTCAGATGCCTGGGCGGACGTCTATTCCCATGACCAGCAATCACTAATCCCACCGGTAATTGTCGATGACGGGCCAGTCTTTGAGAATATCCAGATGGGCGATGAGGTCGATATAGACCAGTTTCCATCGCCAATCTGGCATGAAGGCGATGGTGGGCGCTATATCGGTACCGGCAGCTACAACGTGACGGCCGACCCCGACACAGGCTGGCTCAATCTCGGCTGCTACCGGATCATGGCGAAGGATTCAAAAACAGTAGCCTTCAATACAGGCCTCGGTAAACATGGCCGTATCCATTTTGAAAAGAACGCCGCTAAGGGAGAAAAGACACCGTGTGTAATGGTAATCGGCGGTGATCCGATGACGTTTATCATGGGAGGCTATGACGTCCCGTCAGGAGTCAGTGAATATGACGTTGTCGGTGGATTACGCGGTAAACCGGTCGAGCTGGTGAAGGGCAAGGTCACTGGTCTACCATTTCCTGCAAATGCCGAGATCGTCCTTGAAGGCTACGTTGATCCGGAGGTTGTAATCCCGGAGGGACCGTTTGGCGACTGGTGTGGCAGCTATACTGAAAGCGGCAGGCAGCGCCCCAAATGCGAGATCGTAGCGGTCTATCATCGGAATGACCCCATCATCCTCGGGTTCCCGCCACAAAGCCTGCCGGATGAATATTCTCGGTTTCGCGCCATAACCCGTTCTGCATTGTTGCGGCATGCGGTAAACGATGCGGGCGTGCCGGATGTCAAAGCGGTGTGGTGCCATGAAGTTGGCGGGTCCCATATGCTGACCGGTATCTCGATTACGCAACGCTATCCTGGCCATTCGACACAGGCAGCACAGATTGCGGCGCAATGCCAATCAGGTGCCTATGCTGGTAAGTGGGTGATCGTGACTGACGACGATGTCGATGTTGCTGACTTGGAGGAACTGATCTGGGCGGCGCTGATGCGCTGCGACCCGGTCGCTGATATCGATTTTATCAAATATGGCTGGACGTCATTTGCTGACCCCCGCATCGATCCCGAAGAACGGGCCAAAGGGAATATCACAAATTCCCGGATGATCATCGATGCCTGTCGTCCGTTCCACTGGAAAGATGATTTTAGTAAATCGACCAAGCCGTCAGAGGAGTTGCTGGCTATGGCGCGGGAGAAGTATGGGTATCTGTTGGAGTAGGGTTTGCGATCTGGTGTTGAGGGCTACCAGACCTAGAATATCCGTTCAAAGGGATGCGTTAGAAGCCGTACCGTAGCCGTAGCCTACCGGAGATTTCTTCCTCGCTGCCATCGGCTCTACGGTATTCGGCATCGGCGGTTACGCTTAGACCATTGTAATTCCCGACCCGAATTCGGGCTCCGACAAAGGCGCCAAGAACACTTTCGTCATCGGTTGTTGCGAATTGGAAACTAGTTCCTGACAGGTTCGCATTGACGTCCTCATTATTCATGCTTCGGAAGTCGATGCCAGTCCGCAAGCCAAACACGGCTTTTCCGCGGGTATATAGGCCCTCTAGCTGGGCCCGCGTGTTGTAGGTTTGCACAGTACGGTCTTCCACCGTTAGGTTGGAAGCCGTCGTGCCGGTCTCGGTATAGCCATCAAAGAAGGCTGCTGTATAAGCGAATGAGAGAGACGGCCGTAGTTCATACCGCTCTTTGAGTTTGTAAGACGTCTCAACTGTGACCGATGGGCTAACAAAAATATTGTTAAACGTCGCGCGGGCGGTCTCAAATCCGTTGTTGCTGTCGAGGACCGCACGTTGATTAGCATAATCTTCGTAGCCGCCTATCAGTGAGCCCGTCACCGTCATACCATAGCCCTGAAATTTGGCGTAGGCGCCGCCAAGAAAGCTTTCGACACTTGTTTTGATAGAGCGAACTTCGGTCGCAATTGTGCCAAAGGAATACCCCGCGACGAGGCCGATATGTAGATTATCGAACTTTTTTTCATACCCGGCGGCAAAGCCACCATAATCATGATCATATGCCAATGTTGCATCGCTGCCGGTACGGCTTAAGGCAGCGCCGAAGGCTTCGAACCAAGCGCCTTGTATGGACCGTTTTGCGTATTTTTCTCCGGCTTCTGAGAGGAGCGTTCCGCTGGTATCAAGCGAGGCTGTTTGTGGTGCGATGCTTGCTCCGGTATGACCCGCTTGCTGGATGACGATGCGGTGTACGCTGGTGGTTATTGTGTTAACGATTTGCCCTTGAATGGATTGGCCAGTGGGATCGACCGTGACGACCGAATTGCCAACGACAACACCGGCGACGCCACTGGCGATATTGATATTCTCCGCGTTGCTAAAGCTTAAAGCAGCTGAAGGGCCACTTCGGTCGGTGACGTTAACGGTGTCGGTTCCAGCACCAAGGTCAATCGTGCCTGTAATTTGCGATCCAGCACCGAGGTTGAGCGTATCGTCGCCGGCACCGAGGTCGATATTACCACTGAAAGCGCCGGTATTGGTGAAGGTGTCATTACCAGCACCGGTTGTGAGGTTGCCGATGAAACTATTGGCGGAGGTATTGGTAACGATGTTGTTGCCATCGCCGAGATTGGCATTGCCGGTGAAGGTACCATCGTTGTTAAACGTATCATCGCCAGTGCCAGTGGTGATATCGCCAGTGATCGTCGCGCCGGTGCCGTTATTGATGACGTTGGTGCCATCACTCAAATTGATACTACCGGTGATTTCTGAGCCCGAGTTAAGGGTGAGGGTCTGGGCCCCTGTACCGCCGGAGATCGCCTGGGTTGCATTGCCGGTCGCAGAAATTACACCGCTGTTGGTCAAGGTGACGTCATCCGCGCCTGCGTCATCAAGGTCAACGGTGACGGCACCCGTACCGCTGACTGTCAATGTCCCCGAATTTGTTACCGAGGAGCTGGCGCCTAAAATTTCAACGGCGTTGCCATTATTGGCCGAGGTTTCAATTGTGCCACTATTGTTGATGTTTGCATTGGCGCCGCTGGTTGTAATGCCGTCCGCGCCAGCAGTTATGGTCCCGGTATTGGTAATATTAATGTCGTCGCCGGTTTGCCGTATTCCGTGGGAAAGGTCGGAGTTAATTAATCCGCTATTAATGATCGTAAAATTATTACCGGTGCCAGTGATCCCTCTCGCCCCTGTGCCATCGGTCGTTATCGTACCGGTATTGGTAATAGTGATGTTATTGCCGGCAAAGGTGTTGATCACATGTGAATTGGTCCCTGATGACATCAGTGTTCCACTATTCTCAATGGACCCGTCGTTTCCCCCAGCCATTTGAAGGACTTCCGACCCGGTACCAGTCGATATCATGGTTCCCCTATTAATGACGGTGTAATTATCACCGCTATGATTAATCGCTTCGTTGGCGTTGCCGAATACGGAAATCGTGCCGTTATTAGTAATTGTCGGAGCATCGCCAAATCCTGCGACGCCGTCGCCACCTAACGTGATGGTACCGCCAGATTCAATAATCCCAATATTCCCGGCAGTGTTCATATTCTGAATACTATTCACCGTTTGGCCGCTGACGATCGTGAAGTCTTGTGCAAAAGCAGATTGAAGCAGCACAGTGCTTGAAAGCAGAAAGCTGCCCAGCACACCCAGAATAATTGATTTTATGGAGAGTTGTTTTGCTTGGGGGGCAAACCAGGCGGATCTAAACGCTACTACTACGAACAAAATAATTTCTTTCCCTGTACCCAGCTACTTTTGTTGCCGTTGTAACTTTTAGCCGTTGTAACCGAAAACGATTGGTGGACCTACCCGGAAACACCACGAATCCAAAAGGTGAGTTGGGTCACATTAATACATGAAGTTTTGATCTCGTATACAGCAATGAACTAATTCTAGGCCGCGATCACGGGCTCGTGTTCGTCAGTTTTGGTATTGCTCGATGTTGTCGCTGATACCGTCACTGGATATTGGAGTCATCCGCGATATAGTAGGGAAGGGCCGGAGTGAATTTGCCCTCAAGATTTAATAAATTCTGACGGGAGGGAACTATGGGACAACTCGAAGGTAAGGTTGCCATTGTGACCGGCGGCTCGCTGGGGATCGGGGCTGAATATTGTAAACGCCTTGCGGAAGAGGGTGCCAAAGTCGTTATTGCCGATCTCGAGGATGCCAGTTCTGTTGTTGGTGTGATCGAACAGGCTGGCGGCGAAGCCATCTTTGTCGAGACCGATGTCGCCGATGAAGCAGCCAATATTAACATGGCCGCCAAGGCGGTGGAGGCGTTTGGTCGGCTTGACATTCTGGTTGCCAATGCCGGGCTTTATACGCATTTGCGGCGTGGGCCGTCTTTGGAAGAATCCGTCGACGAGTGGGATGCCGTCTATAACGTCAACATCAAGGGCGTCTGGCTTGGTGCAAAAGCCTGTATTCCTGAGATGAAAAAGAACGGTTACGGCAAGATCATTAATATCGCGTCGACGGCCGCTTTTCAGGGTACACCGGGGATAACCCGTTATGCCGCGTCTAAAGCAGCGGTCGTTGGCATTACGCGCTCCATGGCGCGGGAATATGGTGATGATGGTATTCGGATCAATGCCATTGCGCCGGGGCCGATTGAGACTGAAACCGGCAAGCAGTACGAAACCGAGGAAAGCATCAAGCGTCGGGTTGCCAGTGGTAAGAAGCGCGCATTGGGCCGCAACGGTATGCCGCAGGATGTTATGGGGCTTTGTGTCTTTCTGTCGTCAGAGAAAAGTGATTTTATGAGTGGTCAAACGGTCGTCGTCGATGGCGGCGGCACAATGTGGTGAAAAGGGACTAAGTTGATGGCGAGACTGGATGGACGGGTAGCGATTGTAACGGGGGGCGCGCGGAGTATCGGCGCAGCCTTTGCCAAGGGCCTGGCGGCAGAAGGCGCTAAAGTGGTGATTGCTGATCTCGATGCGGCAGAGGAAACGCTGGGCATCATCAAGCAGGCTGGCGGCGAAGCCATGGCTGTTAAAACCGATGTCACCAACGAGAGCAGTTGCGAAGAGATGGTAGCCAAAGCAGTCGAAGCTTATGGTAAATTGGATATTCTTGTCGCGAATGCCGGTCTCTGGGTGCATCTCGAACGTCAGGAAGCCACTGAAATTGATGTCGATACCTGGGAAAAGGTCATGGCCGTCAATGTGAAGGGCGTCTGGCTGTCAGCGAAGGCGGCGATCCCGGAGATGGTGAAAAACAAATACGGCAAGATCATCACCGTGGCCTCGACCCGGGCAATGAAGGGTGGCGCCGGAATGCTGCATTATGATGCCAGTAAAGGCGCTGTCATCGGCCTAACCCGGTCACTCGCGCGCGAATACGGGCCATCAGGCATTTGCGCCAACATCATTGCACCCGGCGCAACCGATACTGAGATTAGCCAGTCCTTAGCGACAGACACCCAAAAGGAACGCCGCGTAGCGAGCGCCCAGGCACGCGCGATCAAACGCGCGGAGGAACCTGATGATCTGGTTGGGGCTTGCGTGCATTTGGCGGCGCCAGAAAGCGATTTCATGTCCGGCCAGACGCTGGTGGTCGATGGCGGCGCTATCGTTTGGTAACTATGCGACCAGTTTGTCGCCACTGACCTTACTGCGGCGGAGGCGGCGATCATCGCCCAGTTCAAAATGCGTGCGGGCATGGGTCACCGCGAGATTGTCCCAGATGATGAAATCGCCGACCGTCCATTCATGTTCATAGACAAACTGTCGTTGTTCGGCGTGATCAAAGACCGGATCGAGGATGGTGGCGCTGTCTTCAATGGATAATCCTTCGACCTGACAGGTCATCAGTCGGTTGACGAATAAAGCCTCGCGCCCAGTTTGTGGATGGGTGACAACGCAAGGCTGCCAGGCTTTTTCAATGTTATCGAGATTGCTCAGGTTGGGCTTCGCGATGGTGGCGTAGTCATAGACGCTGAGCGCCTTCTTTCCACGGATTGTCTGTTTGAGGTCCTCCGGCATGGTTTCCCACGCCTGATACATGTTGCACCACATCGTATTGCCCCCGTTATTCGGGACAGCGATAGCGCAGAGCATGGTGAACTTGTCAGGCGCGTCTGTGTAGCAAGTGTCGTGGTGAAACCACATCTCGCCATCCGGGATAACACCAGTCGGCTCACCGTTTTCATCCCGAATATTACTGACATAGGCGATGCCGGGGGTTTCAGATGAACTTGCCGGAACGATGTAATCATCGGGCAGTTTGCGTTTGCGTATCGGGCCGAGCTGCGTGAAGGGCCCGGTTGCTTGGCGTTAAAGGTTTGGCCGGGAAAGATTGCGACCTGATGTTGGTGAATAATTGCGCGGATGTCGGCGGCGAGCGCCTCATCCGGCGTTTCACCGAAATCAACGTCGGTAATACGGGCGCCAAGCGGAGCGTCGAGTCGTGTGACTTTCATGAGGGCGATAATAGCAGATGATCTGCTCTTGGGGAGTTGAAACCGACGCTTTCACCGTCCACACTGCCGCCAAACAACGACAGATTACGGAGTAAAAGATGGGAAGAGTAGAGGGACGCGTCGCGATTGTAACCGGTGCAGCGCAGGGGCTAGGCGCAACATATGCACGGGCTTTGGCAGCTGAAGGCGCCAAGGTTGTCATTGCCGACCGGGATAGTGGTGCGGCTGTCGTTGAGGAGATCAAGGCAGCTGGTGGCGAGGCGATTGATGTTCCGACCGATGTCCGGGAAGAAGAAGCTACTCTTGAGATGGTTGCCAAGGCCGTTGAGGCTTATGGCAAGCTCGATATCATGGTCAATAATGCGGCGATCTTTACCGCCGTTGAACGCAAAGGCTTCGATGAAATCCCGGTTGAAGAATGGGATCTGATGCATGCTGTCAATGTGCGGGGCACCTGGCTGTGCTGCCGGGCGGCAGTTGCCGAGATGCGCAAGCATCAATATGGCAAGATCATCAATATCTCGACCAGCCGAATTTTTCAGGGTGTGCCGTTCTTCCTGCATTACGACTCAACAAAGGGTGCGGTACTGGCGATTACGCGCTCGCTCTGCAAGGAAGTCGGTGATGACGGCATTCGGGTCAACTGCATCGCGCCGGGCTCAACGATGAGTGAGAACGTCCGTAAACGGACCAATTGGCAGGGCAGTGGGGCTGCGGTTCAGCTCGCGAACCGCATGATCAAGCGGGAGCAACTGCCGGAAGATCTGGTTGGAGCGGTGCTCTTCCTGGCATCAGCGGAAAGTGACTTTGTCACCGGCCAAACCATGCTCATCGATGGCGGTGTGAGCACGCACTAGTTCTTTCGGACCACGACCACCCAATGCGAGTATCTTGTGGGTGGTCGGGAGGGGTGAGTGGCAAGAGACCAAACCAAAGCGCCGCTGGGTTGGCCTTGCGGCCTTGTTGCGCTATAGCTTCGCCCGACTTTTGATACCGTTTGATTTCTAAAAAGGATAAGATCCGTGGCTGAACGCACTCCCGCACGTAGTTACCCCGATTTACATGATCATTTGAAAGCGCTCGACGACGCTGGGTTGCTGGTGACAGTGGATCGTGAGATCAACAAAGATACTGAAATGCACCCGCTGGTGCGTTGGCAGTTTCGCGGCGGGATTGAAGAAAAGGACCGCAAAGCCTTTCTGTTCACCAATGTTGTGGATTCCAAAGGCAACAAGTTCGATATGCCGGTGGCTGTTGGGGTTTTGGCAGCTAACCGTGAAATCTACGCCATGGGCATGGGCTGTCCGGTGGAAGAGGTGCAGGATCGCTGGGCAACAGCGATTGCTAACCCAATACCGCCGAAGGAAATTTCCAGCGACGAAGCGCCGTGTCATGAGGTAATTATTGAGGGCGAAGACCTTGATAAGCCCGGCAATGCGCTGGACGCCATTCCCGTGCCGATCTCAACGCCTGGCTGGGATGTTGGGCCGGTCGCGACGTTAACCCAATATGTTACGAGAGACCCTGACGATGGCCTGACCAATATGGGTAACTATCGCGCCCAGATTAAAGGCCCGCGGCGGATGGGGATGAACCCGTCTCTGGAGCTGCGTCCTGGTATCTATATCCACTGGCAAAAAATGAAGGAACGCGGTGAGAAACTCCCCGCCGCCGTCGTCCTTGGCGCGCCTTCATGTGTAACATTTACAGCTGCACAGAAACTACCTGAAAACCTTGAAGAAATTACAGTTGCGGGCGGTCTGGTTGGGTCGCCAATTAATGTCGTAAAAGCTCGGACCGTTGACCTGATGGTTCCGGCCGAGGCTGAGATCGTCGTTGAAGGCTATATCAACACTGAGATGCTGGAGCCTGAGGCACCGTTTGGCGAAAGCCACGGCCATGTGAACTTGCAGGAATTCAACGCCTTTATGGACGTCACTTGCATCACGCGTCGGTCAAATCCGATCATGACGTCGATCATCTCGCAGGTCACGCCGTCTGAGTCCTCCTGTATTAAACAGGTCGCCTACGAAACGATCTTCATGAACCACATGCGCAATTCGTTGGGTATTAAGGGTGTTCAACGGGTGGCGCTGCATGAGCCGTTGACCAACATCCGCAAGCTGGTTGTTCTGGTCTGTGATCGCGACATGCCGGCGACTGAAGTTTGGCGGGCGCTATATGGCGCGGCAACGCTGCTGCGAGCCGGTGGTAAGTTCGTTATCGCGGTGAATGATGATATCGATCCGTCCAATGCCGATGCGCTGTTCTGGGCAATGGCCTATCGTTGCAACCCGATTTTGGACATGCAGGTCCTGCCGCATCGCGATCAGGGCCATGGCCCACGGTCCAAACGGAATAATGGGGAAGATGGCTCGGTTCTCTATGATGCAACACTGAAAGAAGATTTCCCGCCGATTTCCCTGCCGAAGCGGGAATTCATGGAAAACGCCGCCGAGATCTGGGACGAGATAGGTCTACCGACGCTGAAGCCGCAGGAACCCTGGTTTGGCTATTCGCTTGGCGAGTGGGATGAAGAATTCGACGAGGCCGCAAAAATGGCAACGGATAGCGAATATTGGGCCTATGGCGAACGTATCGCACAGCGCCGTCGTTCGGATGTCGAGATGAATACCGAGGTTCGCGACGTCGACGAGACGAAATAGTTTCAGAGATTAGTAGGGATTTCTTAATTCACGCCGAGTTGAATTCACCGGATTGGTTGCGCTTCCCATTTAAAAGGCAGACCAAACAGTAACGGGCTTGTTCAATGTCTCGACGTTTTAGTTTCACGAAGATTTCTCGCCGATTTGCGCTGGTTTTGCTATGCGCGCCCCTACTGACAGGATTTTCATTCGAGGCGCTCTTTGCACCACGAGCGGAATTACTCGAGAAATGGGCAGTTAATGACTCAAACTCCAAAGCCACGATCGATCACAGCAGCTGGGGTGAGCTTCTCAAACGCTACGTCATTAAAAAGTCTGATGGGATAAACCGGTTTGCCTATAAGCGCGTAACCAAAGCTGACCGCGAACGTCTGGAACGCTACATCCGTGACATCTCAAAAACAAAAATCAGCAAGTATAATCGCGATGAGCAGTTTGCGTTTTGGGTTAACCTTTACAACGCGAGAACTGTAAAGGTCATTCTCGATCACCCTGACGCGGAGTCTATTCGCGATATTGATATTTCTCCGGGATTTTTTGCCGATGGCCCGTGGGGAAGAAGATGATGGTTGTCGAGGAGACGACCTTGTCGTTAAATGATATTGAGCACGGTATTTTACGGCCGATCTATAAAGACCCCTACATTCATTATGCCGTGAATTGCGCCTCGTTGAGCTGCCCTAATCTGCTTCCGGTGGCATTCTCAGCCAAGAATTACCGGTCCCTCTTGGATAAGGCGGCTCACGCTTATATTAATCACCCGCGTGGGGTAACGATAAAAGAAGGGCAGATTGAAGTCTCAAGTATTTATGTCTGGTTTGCCGGAGACTTTGGTGGTGAGGCAGGCGTGCTCAAACATATTAAAAAATACACCGACCGTGAACGGGTCAGGGTCATCCTGCACACTAGGACATCAATCGCCGGGCATAGCTACGACTGGGCGCTGAATGATGATGGCTAAAGCTTCTTCGGTTTGGCGACAAAGCTGATATCAGCGATTGCGGCGCGGGATTTGAGCCCGGTATCGTCGGTATCGGCGGAGATCGCAATATGGCTGGGTGTTGGTGCGGAGGTCCCAAATAGCCGTTGATAGTCTGCAGCAACGTCTATCTCTTCAGTCATCCATTGGGAAATGGGCACTTTATTGTCGCGTCTGATCACGATCATGCCGCGATCCGGTAGGTGCGGGTTTCTAAAACTGGTGCCCGCCTTGTGTTTCCCGCCACACATATAGGTAATTACCCTGCCACTTGGCGGCAGCCCAATAAGACCGGAAAGGGTATCGCCTATGGATGTCCAGATACTAGTTTCCGAGTCAGCCATCGGAAACCAGACATGTACGGCGATTGGGCGATCGTCACCGCCTTTTTTAGAGGCATCTGTTGGCGGCAGGTGTCTTTCGATACGCCAACGCCATCGCAGGATCGGATAATCCTCAACCTGTTCAAGTTCGCGGACGACCATCCCAAAACCCGCCATGCTATCTGCTATCAGCGCGCCGTTTGTGGATTTCGTAAAAATCGTCTGGTTAACACCAGGGATGGTTATGTTTTGCCAGGTTTCATCATTAACCCCGCCATAAAGCGGTATTTGGACGGTCGCACTGGCTTTTGCCATCAAGGCCAACGTCACCATGAACGGGATGGCTATTTTCGTAATAGGGTTCATGCGGCGCCGGGAGCAACCAGGCCAAGACGTTCGAGACTTTTTGTCTGTACGGCCCATCGACGTTCTGAATACCCTCTGACGGCGCGCCAAGCTATAGCGTTGTCGTTGACAACTGCCTTGATACAAGCATCCCAGGTGTCTTTGATTGCGGCGACCGTTTCGATACGCTCTTCGTTGGAAAGTGATGGACCTGCGTCAGTCCCTACCAGATGGCCAAAGGCAACATGGCGAGCTTCGTCTTGGGCTATCCGGCGACTCATGTTTAGGAAGAGTGGACACGGGATATCGTCGATAAGGTCCTGCTGAAGCGACAGGGCTTCGCTTTCGAGAACAACGTGAACTGCAAATATCAAGCCCGCTGGCGGTCCTTGCCAATCCGCAAGGTTCTTGATCGCAATGGAAAACCCTTCAGGAATAATTGGGCTGAGGCCGATCCTTTCCAGATAGCGACGATAAACCTTGGCGTGTCGATCTTCGTCTTCGGCTTGAAACTTTAGGCAGGTGCGCACGTCAGTTGATGGCGCGTTACTGAGGAGTAGTTTGCAGGCTGTTGCGGTTGCATCCTCGCCTGCGATGAGGGCTCCGAGCGCTCGACTCAAAAACCGTTGCGTGAGGAAATTCGGAGGTTGTGGTGTGATCGACCAATCAATACCAGTCTCTACGTTCCACTGACCATCTTCGGCATTAGCAATTAAAGTTGCCAGCGTGCCGCTTGGGCTCGGAATAAATCTCTTGGCTATCTCAACTTCTTGAAGCTGCATCGACGTTATACATTTCGTTTGCCTATAGGAAATGTCCTGGGTAAACGCCCTGAATGAAATTTTGAATAACAGCGCGATGGGACTCCCCGCCTTAGGTACATCCCCAGCGACAACCTATCCCACAGTTTGTTTGCAGCTCAGTAAAAGAAACATAATCAGTAAAAAGGAACTGCCGGTAACAGTTGCAACGATTGTAAATCGCCAGGCCAAGCGACAACCAAATGCATCGAAATATAGATCCGGTTTCATGAAATAGGATGGTTTGACGAAATTTCGCTTTCTGAACCAAATATTCTTTGGTGGATCCGGTGGTACCAGTAAATGGTCGTTGAGAACGCGCGAAATGATGGCCATTGCCGCTGCACCGGCGAGAAAGATCCAGACGAGGACAGTTGAATGTTCCCAAAGACCACACATGATTAATCGCGAATATCCTGTAACAGCCATTCAGTTGGGATTTCATTCCCCAGCCCGGCTTCTTTGGCAAGTTCGTATGTACGGCCGGCAACCGCATGGAACTGGTTACCCTGCAGATTCCCACGTTCGGAATAGGTGATTTGGTCGCTCGAGGTTCGACCGCGATTGGTGTTTTCCATGATGTCGGAGAAATAGATCACCTTGTCCGGCATGGCAACGCCATGGGCGCGTGTTCCTAGACGTTTCTGACGCAGGCCGTTATCGACATCTGGCCGTGCGGCGTAAGTGACCCATTCATCAGCCAAGGCCATTTCGGGCAGTCCTTCAGGGGCTGGTGCGTTGCCAAAGCGGAAATAGACATCGACTTTTTCCTGAGCTTCGGGACTGACCATGCCAGTGCCGCCACCGACATTGAGAATATGCATACCAGGCTGCAGGAGGTCAGCACGAACGACTGGCACGGATGCGTTGGTGCAGCCCGCGACAATATCGGCGCCCTTATAGGCATCTTCCTCGTTGTCGCAGGAGATAACCTCAATGTCCCATGTCGCGCGCATTTCTTCTGTATAGGCATCGCGATTGGCCTTGGTCGGGCTATAGACTTGCAATTTCTTAATATCCCGGACGCACATAAAAGCTTCCATATGGCTGCGCGCCATGCCGCCAGAACCCAGCATGCAAACCACTTCTGATTCTTCGCGGCTCATATATTTGACGCCGATACCACCATCGGCACCGACCCGCTTATGTTGTAGAACACCGTCATTGATGAAGGCGAGGGGCTCTCCGGACTCAACGCTGGTGAGTAGGATCAAGCCGCAAAACAGACCGGGTTCGCTACAATATTTATGATGGGTTCGGTTGCCATCGACGACGGTCTCATAGGTAACATCTGATTTCATGCGGATCGCGAAATAGCCGCGTGTGGAACCACCTTCCATGGTGCCCCACTGATAGACCTTATTGTCAGATGTCGGGATTTGAATATCGATCCGCGGGCGGCAGATGGCTTCCCTCTCGGCGAGGTCGGCGTAGGCCTGTTCGAGGACATCGATGGTGTCCTGCATTGTCAGGACCTTAGCCACCATGTCGTTATTGATCACAAGGGTCATAATTTTCTCCCCTAGTTCCTAATGTCCTGAAGGAACCATTCAGTTGGCACTTCATTGCCAAGTCCGGCTTCTTTTGCGCGCTCAAAGGCTCGGCCCGCCACTGCATGAAACTGGTTGCCCTGCAGATTACCGCGTTCGGAATATGTGATCTCCTTGCTCGACGTCCGTCCGCGATTGGTACCTTGCATAATGTCGACAAAGTAGAGGACTTTGTCGGGCATCGCGACGCCATGGCCACGGCCGCCTTTTTTCTTCTGGGTAAACCCGTAATCGTGATCGGGTCGGGCGGCGTAGGTCAGATATTCATCCGCAAGGTCAAACTCGGGCAATCCTTGCGGAGCAGGGGCATTGCCAAAGCGGAAATAGACATCGATGAGGGCCTGGGCGTCTTTGCCAACCATGCCACCGCCACCGCCGACATTGAGGACATGCTGGCCGGGTTCGAGACACTCAGCGCGGATAACGGGCACGGCGGAGTCCGTGCAACCCGCAACGATGTCGGCACCCCTATAAACGTCCTCGTGATTATCGCAGACGACGATTTCGATATTGTGACGTTCGCGCATTTCTTCGGCGTAGGATTCGCGGTTAGCTTTGGTTGGGCTGAACACCTGGACTTTCTTGATGTTTCTTACACACATGAAAGCATCGAGATGGGTCCGCGCCATCCCGCCGGAACCAATCATCCCAACGACTTCAGAGTCTTCCCGGCTCATATATTTGACGCCGATGCCTCCATCGGCACCAACCCGCATATGCTGCAATACGCCGTCATTGATAAAGGCAAGAGGCGTACCGGTTTCAACATCGGTGACAAAGATCAAACCACAGAATGTGCCGGGCTCTGTACAGTATTTCTCCTGACTGCGGACGCCCTCATATTCGGTCTCATAGATGATGTCGGACTTCATGCGGATGGCAAAATAGCCGCCGACTGAACCACCTTCCATCGACCCCCATTGATAGGCTTTGTTGGGATCGCTGGTTGGGATCTGAATATCGACGCGGGGACGGCATACCGCTTCGCCATCGGCGAGATCGCGATAGGCCTTTTCCAGCACATCGATCGTGTCCTGCATGGTGAGGACTTCGGAGACAACCTCATTATTTATAAAGAGAGTCAATGCTCCGCTCCTAATTCAGTGACGTGTGCACATCGACAAGTGCAACACCGCCCTTTTCAACAACGTCCGCAGCGCGCTGGAACGCTCCGGCGAGTTCTTTAGGATCACGCACGGGCTCTTCTGCCCAGGCGCCATAGCCACGTGCAACCGTGCAATAGTCTGGTTCAGGCCCAACCATCCGTTGGCCAATCCAGGCGTTTTCAGGAGGTCGACCACGACGATAGGCAAGGCTGATCTGATGCTCCTCGTCATTACCGAAAGACGTGTTGTTATGCAGCACAATCATGATTGGAATTTTATAATGAACAGCGCCGGACCCATGGTGAAATCGCCGTCACCAATAATAGCGACGGTAAACTTGCCTTGGATCACGGCCAGCAAGGGCTGAACCGATAATGCCGCCCGGCCCATAACCGATGCCACCACCAATCGAGTTGGACATGAATTGTCCGGAGCCATCGAACTCCCACAATCCATCATACCAAGCACGGTAATTGCGGGACGCGAGCAGCCAGTCTTTGTCTTTGACGGCGTTGTATAGTTCCGAGGTCATGCGGGGTAGGTAAATCGGCACCTGATCCCATTTTGCCTTCATCGCGTCGGTCTGGCTTTTGCGCAGCTCGTCATGCATTTGCGAGATTTCTGCACGACGTTCTTCAGCACGTTTTAGCCAGGCAGGGTTGTCAGCAGCCCGGCTTTTTACTTCGGCGAGAACCTGCTTTAACCCGTACAGCCCGTCAGCCTGCAGCTGGATATCAACTGGATGCAGTGGTCCCCCGAGATGGGTCCAATGTTGTACCGCAAAATCGTTGAGTGACAGGTCGATGACCGTCATTTTGCCAGCATCGACTTCTTCACCGGCGCCCCGCGCGCCTTCGTAGGCGCCGATATTGTTGGAAATATCGAGGCAATCGACGCACAGAACAGCATCGGTCTTCGCCAAAAGCATTTTCTTGTAAGCGCCTTCGGCCTTGGTACGACCAAAGCTAGCATTGAGGTTCTGTGGATGATTGGATGGCATACAGATGATGTCATGGCCGTCCTGATAGGCCGCGCCCAGCAGTTCAACCAGCTCTTTCATCACCGGCGTTGTAGCTTCGTCATAACCAACGCGACCACCGAGGATTAGTGGGAAGTCTGCTTCTACAAGCGCATCGACAGCGGCGGCAACCGCTTCGGCTGGGGCTGCTACAGGCGCAGCAGGCTGATAGCGTTGCTCAGCTACTACCGGCAATGCCACGCCATCGGGGATGTCTGCCTCCTGGACGACGACATCGACGGAAACGTAGGTCGGTGAACAAGGGCCGCTGGTGGCGATCCGCTGCGCGCGGGCAATGGAGTCCAGGCAGCCTTGCAAGGTAATCGGCTCATCGGTCCATTTGGTGAGTTCTTTAACGATATCGCATTGCGTATTGGCAGAGTGGATCCAATCTGTCTTGCGGCGGTGTGCTGGGTCAGCCGGGCCGGAGCCACCGAGAACAACTACCGGCATCCGATCTGCCATCGCGTTGTAGAAAGCCATCGTTGCGTGCTGGACGCCGACTAGGTCGTGCAAGAACGCCATCGCGGGGCGACCTGTTGCTTTGCAATAGCCATGCGCCATGGCGACGGCGATTTCTTCATGGGCGACGAGAATGATCTGTGGCTTGTGGTTCTTGGTGTGATTGACCAATGAGTCATGAACACCTCGAAATGATGACCCGGGGGTCAGGAAAATATAATCATGGCCAAGTTCGCCGATTAGCTCGGCGATCATATCGGAGCCATATTCCGCCACAGGCTGGTTGGCGGGGAGATTGATCGGTGATTCCGTCGCGAAGTCGGGAGCAGCCGGATAGTTGTTATTGATTTCGTCGCTCATGATGTCTCCCTGAACGGACCGCTATGGGTCCTGATTAAAATTTGCCGCAGTCTATCCTTCGGATGGGATTTGGCAAAGGGCAGGGACGCGTTGTGCCTACAATTTGTCCCCAATTTTGCGATTAAATTATGTATTCATACAATCAATCATATCTATCATTCATATCAATTTGATTTATTGATGTGGTTGCTTAGGGTTACCTGTAAAATTACCGCAATGCCGCGCGGAACCTTATTTTAGCGGCGACCTAGACGCCGTGCCCTTTGTCGTAAAGAATGGGCCGGAAACATAAAATATGGGCCCTATAAAGGGCTGGCAGGGAGGAAGATCGATGCCAACTAAAACGCTTAAAGACGTAACAGTCGCCGACGCGTATTTACAGGTTCTAGCGGATCGCGGCGTAGATTATCTTTTCGCCAATGCAGGCACCGACTTCGCGCCATTAATTGAAGCGCTGGCCAAAGCTCAGGCGCTCGGAACACCGCATCCACATCCTATTACCTGCCCACATGAGAATACGGCGCAGCATATGGCTATCGGCTATTACCTCGCCACGGGTCGCCCGCAGCTGACGATGATGCATGTCAATGTTGGTACGGCGAACGCGATGAACGGCTTACTCAATGCATCACGCGGCCAGACACCGATGCTGTTTACCGCCGGTCGGACACCGACCAATGAGGACAAGCTCAAGGGTCATCGGACGCTCGACATTCATTGGACCCAGGAAATGTTTGACCAGGGCGGCATGACTCGTGAAGCGGTCAAGTGGGACTACGAACTGCGCAATGGTGAACAAGTTGAAACGGTAGTCGATCGTGCCCTGAGCGTGATGATGAGTGATCCAAAGGGCCCCGCCTATCTGTCGCTACCACGCGAGGTGCTGGCGATTGAGATGGATGAGTTCAAGTTTGAATCGCCCGGCCGAATTCAGCCAACGTCCCCAAGCCTGCCGAATGCCGATGCTCTTGATGAGGCGGCATCTATTCTGGCCAAGGCGAAGAACCCCGTTATCATCACCAATTGGGCTGGTCGTAATCCGAACGTCATGCCGGCTCTGGTTGATCTCGCTGATAAATATGCCATTCCGGTTGTGGAGTATCGCAATCGATTTGTGGCTATGCCGCGCCATCATCCAATGTTCGCTGGTGGCAATCCTAACCCGTTCGTCGAAGCCGCTGACGCAATTTTGGTAATAGATTCCGCGACGCCGTGGTTGCCGTCTCAGGTTTCACCATCGGATGATTGCAAGGTTATTCATCTGGCTCCTGATCCGCATTACAGCTATTTGCCGATCCGCGGTTTCCGCGCCGATATTGCGTTGGCAAGTGATAGCGCCCTTGGGCTTGTCGCATTGAATGCGGGAATGGATGAACCGTCCAAATCTAACCAGGGTACAATTGACGCCCGCCGGAAGACGGTGACAGCATTGCATGAAGAGCTGGAAGAAAGCTGGGCCAAAAAGCTACAGGCTGTAAAGGATCAAACGCCGATCCATCCGGCGTGGATTTCCGATTGTATCGCCAAGATTAGTGATGCGGATACAATCTTTGCCAAGGAATCCCAGCTTCAAGTACAGTACCTCGATACGTCGAAGCCGACCAAGATTCTTAACGCGGGTGCTTCATCGGGCCTCGGCCATGGTATGGGTGTCGCACTTGGGGCCAAGCTCGCCAATCGCGACAATCTCGTAATCGGAACGCATGGCGATGGCTCCTATATGTTCAACGTTCCGGTTTCGGCTCATTATGTAGCTGCCGAGCAGGAATGTCCGATCCTGACCGTCATGTTTAATAACCAAAAATGGCAGGCAGTCCGTGGTTCGACGATGGGGCTGCATCCCGATGGATACGCGGCGAAGGCCAACAACCCACCGCTGATGTATTTTTCCGTCGAGCAGCATTATGAAAAATTGGTGGAGGTCTCTGGCGGTTATGGTGAGCAGGTCACTGATCCAAAAGATATGCTGCCTGCACTAGAACGCGCGGTGAAGGAGGTTATGGTCAATAAACGCTCGGCGCTGCTGAACGTTATGGCTTCCGACCCGACCTAACATACAAGACAGAAGACAAGAGAAGGGATGACGTCGTTGGACGAGTTTTCAACATTGCAACAGATTGCTGTTCGCGCCCGCCGGAACCTGAACTGGAACGTCTGGGATTATCTGATGGGCGGCTCGGAGACAGAGACTAGCTTGAAGCGTAATCGCCAGGGGTTCGATGCGCTGGGATTGGCGCCTCGTATCTTGCGTAATGTTGCCAATGTTGACCCATCGACGACCTTCCTCGGAAAACAAATTCGGCTGCCGGTTATGCTGGCACCGATTGGATCACTACAATTGGTTACACCGGACGGCGGTCTTGCTGCGGCGCAGGCAGCTGCAGAAGTTGGCACGATTAGCTTTCTGAGCTCGGTCACCCAGCCTGAAATGGAAGAGGTCGGTGCAGCGACAAACGCGCCCAAGGTTTTCCAGCTATACGTCAAAGGCGATGATGACTGGATCGACGAGCAGGTTAAGCGTGCACAGGATTCAGGTTTCGAGATTTTTTGCCTCACCGTTGATACGGCAGTCTATAGCCGCCGCGAACGCGACATTCTCAAACGCTGGGAGCCAAGTTCACGGCGCGCCGTCGTTGAGGGTGCTGATCAGGATTACCTGGCGATGCTGGATTGGGACACTGTCAAACGCTTCAAAGACCGGCACGACATCCCATTAATTCTCAAAGGGATTGGCACGGCGGAAGATGCAACGATTGCTCTCGAGCATGGTATCGAATGCGTTTATGTCTCTAACCATGGTGGACGCCAACTCGATCATGGACGCGGCTCTATCGAAGTGTTGCCGGAAGTTGTCGAAGCTGTTGACGGCAAGGCGAGCGTGCTCGTCGATGGCGCGATCATGCGCGGTACAGACGTTATTAAAGCGCTGGCGCTAGGCGCTGACGCAGTGTGTATCGGCAAATTGCAAGGACTTGGACTAGCCGCTGGCGGTAAAGACGGGTTGGTGCACACGCTTCGCTTGTTGGAAGCTGAAATTCGGACGTCGATGGCGTTGCTGGGATTGCACGATTTTACAGAATTGGATGCGAGTTTTGTTGAAGAGGTCGAACCTCTGATGCCGCCGCACCAGACATCACCTTATTCGCATATTGAATTAGAAGAGCGGGAGTATGAAAGATGAGCGATATCAAGGCACATGACCGCCCGGTCAATCTCGGGAATCCGCAGATGGGTTGGGCTAGTGATGTTGCGGCAGAAATGCTGCGGCAGTTGGGAGTTAAATATATTTCGCTGAACCCGGGAGCGAGTTATCGCGGGCTTCACGACTCCATCGTCAACTATCTCGGCAATGAAACGCCTCAGATGCTGATTTGCCTGCATGAAGATCATGCTGTGCATGTTGCACAAGGCTATGCCAAAGCAACCGGTGAGCCGATGGCTTGCGCGCTGCATTCCAACGTTGGTTTGATGCATGGTTTGATGGCGACCTTCAACGCCTGGTGTAATCGCGCGCCGATTATCATGATGGGTGCGACCGGACCGATTGATGCTCCTTTGCGTCGGCCCTGGATTGACTGGATTCATACGTCCAAGGATCAGGGCGCGATGCTTCGCGATTATACGAAGTGGGATGACGAGCCCCGTTCGGCTGGTGCCATTGTTGAAACAATGTTGCGGGCCAATCAGATGGCGCGTTCAGAACCGCCGGGACCGGTTTATGTCTGTCTCGATGCCGGTTTGCAGGAATCTGAACTTGAAGAAGAGATCAAGATTCCTGATGTGAGCCGTTTCCAGCCTTCGGCACCGCCGCAGGCACCTTCTGACAATGTAAAAGAAGTAGCGGATATGCTGCTTGGTGCTGCCAACCCGGTTATTATGATCGGTCGTAGTGGTCGGTCGCAGGAAGCCTGGGATAACCGGGTCAAGCTGGCGGAAGCCGTTGACGCGGGTGTCTTTACCAATCTGCGCAATGCCGCAGTCTTCCCAAGCAATCATCTATTGCATGTTGGACGTCCTGCCGGACGGATCACGGACACGATGCGCAGTACTGTTACGGAAGCTGATGCAATCCTCAGCCTGAACTGGCTGGACTTTGGTGGCACTCAGCGTTTGTTGACGCGGGATGGTGAGCTCAAAGGCAAAATCGTTCATTGTTCGATGGAAGAGTATGTTCATAACGGATTTGGCGGCGAGCTGTTTGAACTACCGATGGCCGATATCAAGATTACAGCCGATCACGATGCTTTCGTGGTTCAGCTGCTTGAAGAGATCGAAAGCCGCGGCGCTGCTTCAAATTGGGACGGCAAGCGTGTCGGTCCTGAACCAGCTGCCTATGACAAGATCGCTGATCGCGTGTCTGACAGCGTGCTGCAACCAGCGGATATTGTTACCGCGCTGGCTGAAGCTCAGGGTGATCGCAAGATCAGCCTGAACCGGGTTAGCTCAGGTGGCGTTGGTCCGGCCTATCACTTCACCGCGCCGTTGTCCTATCTCGGTCATGATGGTGGTGGTGGATTGGCTTCAGGGCCGGGAACCTCGGTTGGTGCTGCTTTGGCTGTTATGGATTCAGACTGGCTGCCGGTTTCGGTTCTCGGTGATGGAGATTTCATGCAGGGCAACACCGCGTTGTGGACCGCAGCTAAATACAAAATCCCGATGCTGGTAATCATTTCCAATAATCGCTCGAACTTTAACGATGAGCTGCATCAGGAGACGGTTGCCAAGGATCGTGATCGTCCGGTGGAGAACCGCTGGATCGGGATGCGTATTAGTGAACCCGATATCGATCTTTCGGAACTTGCTGAATCTCTTGGCTTTGAAGCCGTTGGCCCCGTTGAGACGGCTGGTGGACTCATGGAAGCGATTGAAAATGGGCTGAAGGCTGTAGAAGCCGGCGGTCAGCATTTCATCAATGTGCATGTTGATACCGGCTATGCCGAACCGCCGCTGATGCGTGGCGGGAATAAAGGCGAGTAACGGGTAGGGATAGGAGAAATATAATGCCTGATTTAACAAAATTTGACCGGCCCGTTAATGTCGGAAACCCCAAGATGGGCTGGGCCAGCGATGTCGCGGCCGAAATGCTCCGGCGCATGGGTATTAAATACCTGTCGATGAACCCAGGGGCGAGCTATCGCGGGTTTCATGACTCCATTGTCAACTATTTGGGGAATGATGATCCGCAGATGATCCTGTGTCTGCATGAGGATCATGCGGTTCATATTGCCCAGGGCTATGCGAAAGCAACGGATGAGCCGATGGGCTGTATCCTGCATTCGAATGTCGGGCTGATGCACGGCATGATGGGTATCTTCAACGCCTGGTGTAACCGGGTGCCGATGGTGATCATGGGCGCAACTGGCCCGGTTGATACAATGAAGCGTCGTCCGTGGATCGACTGGATCCACACCGCAAAAGATCAGGGCGCGTTGATCCGGAACTTCGTCAAATATGATGATGAGCCGCGCTCAGCACAGGCGCTTGCCGAAACCATGGTTCGGGTAAACAAGACCATCCGTACCGCACCGACAGCTCCAGCCTATGTGTGCCTGGATGCTGGATTGCAGGAATCTGAAATTGATCCGGAAATGAAGTTGCCGGACGTATCGCGCTTCCTGCCGCCACCGCCAACCCCGGCACCGCAGCAAAGCATCGATGAAGCCGCTGATCTTTTGGCCAATGCCAAGAACCCGGTCATCATGATGGGACGTCTCAAGCGCGACGAAAAAGGCTGGGCGAATCGTATCAAGCTTGCCGAACTTCTCGGGGCGGGTGTCGCTACAGACATGAAAACCGGTGCTTCCTTCCCAACGGACCATGCTTTGCATCTCGCGCCGCCAAGCAACCGGCCACGCCAGGAAGCAGAATCCGAAGTCAAGAATGCCGATGTCATTCTGGATCTCAACTGGGTTGATTTGGCGGGTACCTTCAAGCTGATCTTTGGTCGTGATGATGTGAATGCCAAGGTCATCCACGTTTCGATGGACTCGATTATTCACAATGGTTGGACAACGGACCATATGGGAATGCCGCTTGGTGATGTCACCATGCTGGCGGAACCGGAACCGGTTGTTGAGCAGTTACTTGAAGCCCTAGAAAAACGCCTCGGTGGTAAGTCGAAGTGGGATGGCGAGAACAAGGGCCGTACTGCAGACCCTGACACGACCTATGACATGCTGAATCAGGACGATAATATTTCTGTTGAGGCTGTTACGCTGTGCATGAATGAAGTCCGCAAGGGCCGCAATATTACGCTGACCAATGTCACAATTGGCTGGGCAGCAGATGGCTATCACTTTACCCATCCGTTGGATTATCTCGGCAATGACGGCGGTGGCGGATTGGCGTCCGGGACGGGGACCGGCATCGGCGCTGGATTAGCGCTCGCTGACACCGACCGTACGGTGGTCGCAGTACTCGGTGATGGCGACACTATGCAGGGTGCCTCGTCGCTTTGGACAGCTGCGCATTACAGCATTCCGGTATTGTTCGTGATCTCCAATAACCGTTCCAACTTTAACGATGAAATCCATCAGGAAACGGTCGCCAAGACGCGGAACCGGCCTGTGGAAAATCGTTGGATCGGTCAGCGGATCGATGACCCTACGGTGTCGATTGAACGTTATGCGGCATCTCTGGGTGTTGAATCAGCCGGACCAATTGAGAAGGTGGCTGATTTGGTACCAGCGTTAGAGAAAGCATTGTCGGTTGTTGAAGCTGGTAAGCCATATCTCCTCAACGTTCATGTTGAAAAGGGCTATGCAGTACCACCGCCAGCGCGCGAAGCATAATTGATCGCTAACGGCCTCCCAAGTTTTCGGTATTTGGGAGGCCGGCGATTAACGAGAGAAGCGTTCAAGATTAAGGTGATTTAGCAATGAGTGACGGCGAACCAATTCGTAAGGCCAATACGCGCTATCAGTCCGACATTATCGTTGACATGATCAAGCTGTATGATTTTCCAGCGATTCCATTGAATCCAGGGGCGAGCTATCGAGGGCTACACGATAGCATGGTCAATTACGGCGAAAACGATCCGCCAATGATCCTATGTAATCATGAGAAAATCGCCATCCAGATCGCTCATGGCTATACCAAGGCAACTGGTAAACCGATGGCCGCCGCCGTCCATAATGTTGTCGGATTGCTGCATGCCCCGTTGGCCGTTTATTACGCCTATATTGATCGCTGTCCGGTCTTCCTGATTGGTGCCACCGGCCCGATGGATGAGAAACTTCGTCGTCCGTTCATTGACTGGATTCACACGGCCTTTGCGCAAGGCTCCGCAGTTCGTGACTTTACCAAGTGGGATTACCAGCCCGGTAGTGTCCATGGCATTCCGGATTCATTTGCCCGTGCATACTCGATCATGATGACCGAGCCGCAAGGTCCGGTTTACATGGTCTATGACGCTGGCATTCAAGAAGCCGAGCTGACGGAGAACATTCAAATTCCATCAGCAGACGCGGTAAAGGTTCCGCCGCGTCTGGCCGCTGATCCTAAGCTGATCGACGAAGCCGCTGAAATGCTGCTGGCCGCTGATTACCCGGTTCTGCTGACGGAATATGCTGCTCGCGCGCCGATTGGCTTCGATGACACCGTTAAGCTGGCCGAGACTGTTGGCTCACCGGTCTTCGATATCAATAAGCGTCTTGGTTTCCCAAACCGTCATCCATTGAACGTTTCCATGCATGCCGACGCCTTTAAAGGGGCCGATCTGGTCATGGCGCTCGATGTCATCGACTGGACGCGTGGCTCGCATAAACCGAACTGGGAAACCCGCGAAGTTGAAGCGGTCACCACGCCCGAGTGCAAATGGATTGACATTGGTTTTGCCGATATCGAGATCAGCAAATGGGCCACTGATTATAACAAACATCACAATTGGGATATGCGGATTCTGGCGGATACAGCCAATGCAATCCCAGCGCTTAATGAAGCCTGCATCGCGCGCATCAAGGATGATGACAAGTTGGCCGCACGTATTGTCGAGCGGACCAAGGAAGTTGGTGACAAACACACCGCGCAGTGGGGCAAGTGGCAAGAACAGGTCAAGGATACCTGGGATCAAATGCCAATGCATGAAGCGCGTATGGCGACCGAAGTTTGGGAAGCCATAAAGGGTGAAGACTGGGTTCTTACGGCCGGTACGTTGAAGGATTGGGTCCGCAAGGTCTGGAATTTCGATAATCCGTACCAGCATCCCGGTCGTGATCTCGGAACTGCGACACAGTTCGGTATCTCGATGGGTGTCGCATACGCCTACAAGGACACGGACAAGTTGGTCGTCGATCTGCAGCCGGATGGCGATTTGATGTTCGATCTGGGCGCCATGTGGGTCGCTGCGAAATACGAAATCCCGATGCTGGTCATCATGTACAACAACCGCGCTTACTATAACGATTGGGCGCATCAAATTTCGGTCGCCAAGAAGCGCGGTACCGATCCTGATCGCGCTTATATCGGTATGGATCTCGAAGGACCGGAACCGGACTTCGCGCACATCGCCAAGGGCATGGACTGGTATGCCGAAGGCCCGATCTTTGATCCGACGGAAATCGGTCCTGCTGTTGCCCGTGGTATCGAGCAAGTCAAGAAGGGCAAACCAGCTTTGATCGATGTCATTACCTGGCGGCGCGGAGATGCGAGCTAGTTGTATCGTCCTTTTGTTGGGATAGGGTGATCACGCGTTGAGTACGTTCCTTTAACCACGGAGGACTTCAGCCATGATGATTCAAAACGCCCCAGACGGCGAACCGCGCTTTGTTAGCCTGATGTCGGAACATAATGAGCTGTGCGAACAGTTCGCGCGAGCCTTTGGCAATGACCGGTTTGAAAAGCCTTCCCCGTTTGAAGAAACCGTCTATGTCATTGGTCACCATGATCGCGGCTGGGATAAGTTCGATGCCAGCCCGGTACTTGATCCCGTGAGTGGATTCCCAACAGGGGTCGGCGGTGCCAAAGGCCCGGGCGGTGCGGCGACCACAAAGCTCTCACCAGATTTCAATCAGGCACGCCATGATTATTGTGGGTTGCTGGCATCGATGCATACCTGGGGGCTGTATCATGCCCGCTATGGATTTTCGGATTTCCGTGTGCGGCAGGGCGGTTCAACATCAGTGCCTATCGCTAAGGAAATGGCTGATGAGACCAACGAAATTCTTGAAGGGGAAATCGCCCGCCAGGAAATATTGAAAGCCAGATTGGTAGCCGACCCGGCAACGGCAGGCTGGGTCGAAGAAGACACGCTGTTCCGTAATTACAAGCTGCTGCAATTCTGTGACACGCTGGCGCTTTATTTCAATCTGCGGCATGACAGTGACCGGGCGGTTGAAGTCTTTACTCATGTCCCGGAATCTACCAGCAGCGATGCGTCCGTGACTGTCAATCCGCTGGGTAACGACACCTATTCCTTCGCGCCGTTTCCGTTTGCCGGTGACAGTTTGGAAATCCATTCCAAGGGCCGCTATCTGACGGCAATGCCTGGGGACAACGCCCCCGATGATCTCGGCGCCCATATCGCTGATTTACCAACCGACGAACAGGTCTTCACCTTCGTTGCTGCCTGATCAGACGATCCAAATATTTAGCGTGGCGGACTAGCCCCGCTCGCGCCCGACTGCTAAATATTCGGCAACAGATTTCAGTATTACAAAAGATAAGGGACGGCTCATGAGCGAGGGCGGCATCAAAAAATCAAACGTCAAATATAATTCTGACGTTATCGTCGATCTGATCAAGGATTTCGGGTTTAAGCATATCGCGCTGAACCCTGGCGCTAGCTATCGCGGCCTTCATGATAGCCTCGTCAATTACGGCGAAAATGATCCGCCGATGATGCTCTGCACGCATGAGAAAATCGCCGTCCAGATGGCGCATGGCTATGCCCGTGCCACCGGCGAGCCAATGATCGCCATTGTTCATAATCTCGTCGGGCTGCTGCACGCTCCGATGGGTGTTTATTACGCCTATCTTGATCGCGCGCCGGTTTTCATCATGGGGGCTACTGGCCCGGTGGCGGAGCCTAAACGCCGCCCGTTCATTGACTGGATTCATTCCGCCAACGTGCCGGGCCAGATCCTGCGCGACTTTGTGAAATGGGATGCCCAGCCAAACACGATTGATTATGTGCCGGATGCTTTCGCGCGCGCTTACTCGGTCATGATGACGGCGCGTCAGGGACCAATCTATATGTGTTACGATGCCGGGCTACAGGAAGCCGAGCTTGATCACGAGATCAAAATGCCGCCACCATCCGCTGCACGCGTACCGGCTCAGGCCGCGCCTGATCCGACGGCGTTGAGCGAAGCCGCTGAGATGCTGGCCAAGGCGGAACGCCCGGCAATCGTTGCTGACTTCGCCGCCCGGCCACCGCATGGCTGGGATCATGTTGTCGATATTGCAGAAACCCTCGGGGCCAGTGTGTGGGATGTGAACTCACGGCTGAACTTCCCGGGCAACCATCCGCTCAATCTGTCGATGGACCAAGAGGCCTGCTACGAAGATGTGGATTGCGTGCTGCTGCTCGATGTCGCGGACTTTGAAAAACAAACCCATGTGCGGGACATTTCGACCCGGTCGGTGAAGCCATCGGTCAGGGAAGATGCTAAGTGGATCGATATTGGCTGGACCGATACCGAGATCAGCAAGTGGACGATGGATTATTCGCGGACTTTGTTCCCTGATATTCGGATGACTGCTGATGTCGTCACTGCGACACCGATGCTCACCGACCTGATGAAGGGCCATATCGCCAATACTGACGGGCTTGCCGAAAAGATCGCTAAGCGCACAGAGATGATACACGCCAAGCATCACAAGATACGGGCGGATTGGCGCAAGGATGCTGAAGAAGACTGGGATTCACAGCCAATGACGGTTGGTCGTCTGGCGTTGGAAACCTGGGAAGTTATCAAGGATGAAGACTGGGTCCTCACGGCAGGCACGATGCATGATGCCGCGCGTCGCCTTTGGGACTTTGATCGTCCTTATTGTCATGGTGGGCGCGAGCTCGGCACTGGCACGCAGATCGGGACTTCACTGGGCGTTGCCTTGGCAAACAAAGGTACCGGACGTCTGTGCATTAATATGCAGCCGGATGGCGATTTGATGTTTGATGCTGGTGCGCTGTGGATGGCCGCCAAGTACGAAATCCCGATGCTCATCGTGATGTACAATAACCGGGCGTACTATAACGACTGGAACCATCAGATCGTGATCGCAAATAATCGCGGCACTGATCCAGAGCGTGCCTATATCGGCATGGATTTGCTGGACCCTGATCCTGATTTTGCTGGTCTCGCCCGGTCGCAAGGCTGGTGGGCAGAAGGCCCGATTGAGAATGGCGATGACGTGCAAGACGCACTGCGCCGCGCCATCGAACAGGTCAAAAAGGGCAAACCGGCTCTGGTCGACACCATCTGCCGCCGCGGCAAGGGCAAAGCGGCTCTGACTTAAGTTTAGTGCTCAATTGTCATGCTGCACTTGATGCGGCATCCATTGGCAAGGTGGCTGGTATGGACCCCGGATCGTAGTCCGGGGTGACAGCTATTCACTAATTGTCATTACCGGACCTGATCCGGTAATCCAGCCTTTCGTGATAAATGGATACCTGGGTCAAGCCCGGGTATGACGAACAGAGATATATTTGTTGGGTAGACCGTTCGAGCGGTGATGACCTATAAATCGCCTCTAAGTCCGAACCGCGCCTTCACGTGGCACCAAATCATACGTTCGGCTATCGATTTCCAGCACCGAGTCCATCAGGCGGATTGAGATATCGACGCTGCCTTCATTGCGTTGCCAGGGATGGAGTACCATCGTGCGATAGCCCGCTTTAGTAAACGGTTCTTCGAAGGCAATCGCCTCCGCTTCGGCCCGGGTCTTAGCTCGAATGACGATCATGCCGTGGCCAATCTCGGCGTGTTCATTATCTTCCTCGTTGAACAGGCGTCCGGCCCCAAACAGTAGTCCCTTGCGTTCGAGGTCACGCAGATAGGTCTTGTGATCATGCATCAGGGTTTCGCGCGGCGGCTTGCCTTCCGGCGGCGGCGAGACATTGGTCATAATGCAGAGATAAACCTGTTCACGGGCCAGTGCTCTTTTGCCGAGATCTTCATCACTCATGGGTGGATCGCCTTTCTGATCGGGTGGGCCCAACGGGCAGTCGTAAAAGAATATCAATTGTGGTGTTTGACGTCACCGGTTGGCCTTTCTTTCCCGCGTTTAGCAGAATATTATCCCGCCAGCGTCGGCTCGGTCGGCGAAGACATTTTCGAGTGGAGAAAGAATATGGTTGAGAAGTTTGGTGTTGGGCAGCCGGTACCGCGTTTTGAGGACCCGCGTCTTCTAACCGGCGGTGGCAAGTATATGGACGACAACCAGCTGCCAAATGAGACTCACGCCTATATTCTGCGCTCGCCCTATGCACATGCCAAAATCCTGTCGATGGACTTTACGGCCGCCAAAGCGGCGCCGGGTGTCATCGAGATTTTGACCGGTCAGGATTATATTGATGACGGTCATGGCGAACTTAAATGCACGCCGGTCCAAAAACAGCGTGATGGCTCGCGGATGTATGAGCCTGATAACCCGCCGCTAGTCAGTAACGACGTTAAGATGGTTGGTGATTATGTTGCGTTGATCGTCGCCGAGACCCTTGAGCAGGCAAAGGATGCAGCCGAACTCGCTGAAGTGGATTATGAGCCGTTGCCAACCGTGTCTTTGCCGCTTCCGGCATCACAGCCTGATGCGCCAAAGGTATGGGCGGATCACGACAGCAATATCTGTTTTGTTCATACGGTAGGCGATAAGGCCGCGACCGATGCGGCGTTTGACCGTGCGGCGACGATTGCCGGGGGAGAGCTGCCGGTAAACCGCAGCGCCCATGTCACGATGGAACCTCGTGGTGCACTTGCCGATTTTAATCAGGGCTCCGGGATGCTGACACTTTATACCGGTGTGCATTATCCATGGCAGCTTCGCGATGAGCTGGCTGGAAAAATATTCAATATGCCGGAGACAAAAGTCCGTGTCGTTGCAGGTGATATGGGCGGCAGCTTTGGCCTTCGTGGCGGCACGTACCGCGAGCATGTTCTGGTAAGCTGGGCCGCTTTGCGGATCGGGCGTCCGGTCAAATGGGTCTGTGAACGCTCCGAAGGCTTTATGAGCGATCATCAGGGGCGCGATGTCTATTGGAATGGTGAGATTGCACTGGATGAGAACGGCAAGTTCCTCGCGGTGCGCGCGACGAGTTTCGCGAATGTTGGGGCGTATCTCGCCAGCAAAGGAACGCTGCCGCCGGTCGCAAATCTTGGCACCATGGCGGGGACCTATGATATTCCGGCGATGTATGTCGATGTCTCAGCAGTCTTCACAAATACCAATCCGATCTGTCCGTTCCGGGGCAATGGTCGCCCTGAAGCGTCCTATGTCATCGAGCGATTGATTGATCTGGCGGCAGATGAGACCGGTATTGATCCGGCAGAGCTGCGGCGCATCAACCAAATCCCTCCCGAGGCGATCCCGTATAAAACGGCGCTGACCTTTACCTATGACAGCGGCAATTTTGGCGACAATCTCGAAAAGGGGTTGGAGATGATCGACTATGACGGCTTCCCGGCACGTCGTGAAGAATCCAAAGCCAGAGGTATGCTGCGCGGGATCGGTATTTCCAATTCAATCGAACGCGCGGCGGCGGCGAGTATTGAGCAGGTTGAAATCCGGTTTAATCCGGGGGGTACTGCGACGCTTTATGCCGGTACCAGCCAGCAAGGGCAGGGGCACGAGACGGTCTTTAAACAAATTATGTGTGGGAAGCTTGGTATTGATCCTGAAACGGTTGGTTTCAATGAAGGTGATACGTCGATCCTTGCCTTTGGCGGTGGCACCGGCGGTTCGCGGTCGGCGACGCTGGGTGGCAGTGCGGTTCTGGGGTGCTCTGACAAGATCATCGAAAAGGCGACCAAACTCGCGGCGCATCTTCTGGAAGCAGCTGAAGCCGATATTGAATTTGCCGAGGGGACGTTTGTCGTTGCCGGTACTGATAAGACAATCAGCCTAACCGAAGTCGCCCAGACGAGTTACAAGCCGGGCCGGACACCCGCCGATATCGAGCCGGGTCTGGGAGCGGTCTTTACCTATGAAGCGCCGAAAGAGAATTTCCCCAATGGCTGCCATGCCTGTGAGGTCGAGATCGACCCAGAAACCGGCGTGATCGAGATCGTCAGCTACAAGGTTGTTGATGATGTCGGCACGGTGCTGAACCCGCTGACCCTGAAAGGTCAGATCATGGGTGGTGTCGCTCATGGGATTGGGCAGGCGTTGCTGGAAGAAATTCAGTTTGATGAGGATAGTGGCCAATTGGTGACTGGCTCGTTCATGGATTACACGATGCCGCGCGCTGACAATATGAGCTACATTGATGTCATGAGTAACCCATGCCCGACAGCAACCAACCCACTTGGCTGCAAAGGAGCAGGCGAGGCCGGAACAGTTGGGGCCGTGCCGTGCGTTATGAACTCGGTTGTCGATGCACTGTCTGTATATGGCATTCGTCATATGGATATGCCCGCCACGCCGGCCAAAATCTGGGCGGCTATCGAAGCGGCAAAGAAGGCGGCGGCGTAAGCCTCGACTATGCCGGTCGAAAAATCGATTTCGATCGGGGAAGGGGATGATGCCCTTTTCGGCACGTTGACCTTGCCTGATGACGGTGATCGATTTGATGCCGTCTTGATCTGGTCGGGATCAGGGCCAACGGACCGTGATGGTAATTTACCGGGCCATATCAATAATTGTCTTGAAATGATGGCCCATCAATTGGCTGACGCTGGATACGCGTCGATCCGCACAGACAAGCGTGGCATTGGGGAAAGCGAAAAAGCGGTTTCTGACGAAGCTGATTTGCGTTTTGAGACTTATGTCGATGATGCGCTTGTCTGGGTACAGGTTCTCAAAGAGGTTCCCGGCGTTCGACATGTGTTTCTCTTGGGGCATAGCGAGGGTGCGCTTATCACGACGCTGGTTGCTCAGGATTTCGGTGCGGCGGGTTTGATCCTGGTTGCGGGAACTGGATTTCCAGCGGCTGATATTTTACGCCGTCAACTATCCGCGCCCGATATCAATATTCCTAAGCATCACCTCACTGAGATTGGTGAGATATTGGACAGCTTGGAAGCAGGCAATCCTGTTGCCAAATTTTCACCGGAACTGGAGGGGCAATATCGCCAAAGCGTGCAGCCCTATCTGATGTCGTGGTTCAAGTATGATCCGCAGGCGGAGTTGGCAAAAACCAAGATGCCGGTGTTGGTCATGCAGGGCACAACCGATTTTCAGGTTTCAATGGAGGATGGCGAGCGTTTAGCGGATGCCCGCGACGATATCGACTATCTCGAAATCAAAGGCATGAACCATGTGCTTAAAGATGCGCCAAAGCACAAAGCGTCGAACTACGCGACCTATGGCAAGCCGCTACTTAAGTTGGCTATCCCTTTAATGCCTGCCATCACAGACTTTCTTGATAAACAGGCACCCGCCGCCAGTGCGGCCAATGATCGTTAATTGCTCGCTGCGGCTTGGCGGGAGGTGCCAAAATTCCGACATATTTTTATTGAATATTTGGATCGATTATTGATGATCAAAATTTTTAAAGATAAAGATCTTGCAGTTTATTCATAAGGAAATAGTTATGCGAATTCTGGTAACGGCTTTTGTTTTAGTTGCGCTAGGAGCCTTCGTTACCACGCCCGTGGACGCAGCATGTGTCAAAGATCTGTATGGTCAGGCGTTGGGTGATGGCGAAGATTTTAAGAAAAAAGCAGGCAAAAGAGGCACTAATACCCAAGTCCTGTTTGTTGCGGAATTCTGGTCGTTTGCAAGCAATACACAGTTTCTTCATAAGAACGGTCGAATTTGCTGGCGCCCGAAAAACTACCCGGACGATAAACCAATAAAAATCCACATAACGCATTATATCTGGAACGGTAAATATGCACGAGAGAGGTTCAACTGCACCTTGACCGTTCGCGCGAATGCAGAGGCCTATCTCAGTAAAAAGAGGGGATGGGTGATGTATGCTTACGCGCCCGGGAAGATGCAATTAAGTAAAACCGATTGCCCGCCCAGATACTGGTGAACGTCGTCACAAAGTTGTCGACATAAGTCTTGGTTTGCTCGGTATCCGCAGCGCTAGGTCTTCGGTATCGCAAACAACCGCAGATTAACCGACGCGGCCGCCGGGCAAATGTGGGAATGCCGAATGTTCATGTGGCAGGGTTACCGGCATTGCTTCGGTGATGCTTGCGGATGCGATTTCATCAATCGATGTGACCCCGATCAGCCCCATCGTCGTGGTGATTTCACGCTCCAACAGTTCAAGGCATCGAACCAGACCTTCCGCACCACCGGCGCCTAGCGCGTATGCTTGTAATCTGCCGATGCCCACGGCTTTAGCGCCCATGATCAATGCTTTGACGATATCTGTGCCACGGGTGAATCCGCCATCGATAAACACTTCGGCTTTGCCATCCACCGCCTCGACAACTTCGGGCAGCATTTGAATATTGCCAAGAACATGGTCAAGTTGACGTCCGCCATGGTTGGAAATATAGACACCTTGGACTCCGTGCTCGACAGCGAGGGCAGCATCTTCGGCAGTCATAATGCCCTTGAGAATAAGCGGCATGTCACCGATTTCATCCTGGATCAGTTTAACGGTTTCCCAAGTAATTTTCTTTTGCCATTCCCGTGCAGCCACGCGGCGCAGTGCAAGCTGCGCCGGGTTGAGACGTTCACGATTGCCGTAGAAAGCAGAATCGACAGTGAGGGTAATAGTGGCGTATTTGGCTTTGACGACGCGTTTGACCAGCTCCCTGATCCATTCATCGTCACCGCGGACATATATCTGGAATGATTTGGCGTGTGGGCTGTTGTCCGCGACTTCCTCAAGACTTGGCTGACAGACGGTTGAGAGGAAGTTGACGCTGCCAAATTCTTCCGCCGCAGTATCGGCATCGAGGCCGCCATTTGCGGAGAACCGTTCAATGCCGCCCATGGGCGCGAGCAGTACTGGCATTCGCAATTTGTGGCCAAAGAAATCCGTTTCGGTGTCTATTTCGCTGACGTCGCGACAAATGCGGGGACGGAAGGCGAGACAATCGAGGGCCATACGGTTACGTCGGAGTGACGTCTCGCTCTCAGCGGCACCACATATGTAATCCCAATTGTCCTGATCAAGATTGCGCCGGGCCATCATGATCATGTCGTGGGTGGTCTCAAATATGGCGTCACTCATTGCGGTCTCCGTAAAGCGGGTGAAGTTGGAATTCAATTGGTTGGCGGCGGTCAGGTAAGTCGACCACCGGGGATATGAGGAAAGGCGCTCATTTCGTGAGCTGGATTAACCGGTCGAGTCTTGGCCAGGTATGATGGGTCCAACTGATCAAGCGATGTTACGCCGAGCAGTCCCATGGCAATTCTGATCTCATCCTCAAGGATAGTGAGGCAATCCATTAGTGCGGCAAGACCGCCGGCGGAGAGGGCAAAGGCCTGTAGCTTTCCGATACCAACGGCCTGAGCGCCGAGCGCAATCGCCTTGATCACATCGGTTCCGCGCATAAAGCCGCCATCAACAAAGACTTCCGCGCGTCCATTAACCGCCGCGACGATTTCGGGTAGTACCTGAATTGTTGCACGGTCGTGATCGAGTTGGCGGCCACCATGGTTAGAGACGTATATGACAGAGGCACCATGTTGTACGCCGATCTCTGCATCTTCCGGTCGGCTGACGCCTTTGAGGATCATTGGGCCGCCCCAGATCTGGCGAATTTCGTCCCAGGTATCCCAATTGAGAGCCGCAAGATATTCGCGCCCCCCGGAGTTTTTTCTCGTCGGTGGCGTCCAGCCTGCCATCATCTGGCGTTCACGGTTGGAATACACGGCAGCATCTACCGTGACGGCGAGGGCATCGTAGTTGTTCTGTTTTACGCGACCGAGGAGTTCCTCAAGCCAGTCGCGACCCCCGCGCACGTAAATCTGATACACCTTGGGGTGCAGACTGTTCATTGCGATCTCTTCCAGCGATGGCTGGGAATGACCGCTGAGCATGTTGAGAATACCAAACTCTTCGGCCGCATCATCGACTGCCTGTGCCGCGGCAGGCGTGACCAGTTGCAGAGATGCCATGGGGGCAAGAAACACCGGCATCCGCGATTTATGGCCCATCACAGTTGTTGCATAATCGACTTCAGAGACATCCCTAAGAACGCGGGGTTTTAACGCAATCGAGTCGAGACCAAAGCGGTTACGGCGCATGGCGGTTTCGCTCTCGCTACCCCCTGCCAGATAGTCCCGTACGGGGCCTCGGGCATTGCGTCGCGCCCGTCTGATTATTTCGTGGTTTGTTCTGAATTCCATTCGCCGCGTCATCCCTGATTTTACGCCGTCTGAAACGATTTTTGGTTTGTCGTCATCGGCGGTAAAGTTGTGGCGAACTTTAGTGACCAGGCCGGTTCTTGTCGAGGTAACGACTGGCAAGTTTTTCTCTATTTCGGTTTCCCATGACCGATTTTAAGGGATAAAATGTGGCTATGGCTGAACTTGAAGTAGAAGTGCGTCCGTTGCAGCGTGCACCGGCGGTTCCAATGGAGCCTGTTGTCGATCCTGCGGCATGGACGGCGTCCAATCTGGCAAACGATCAGGGCTGGGTTCATGAACTGTCTGAATCTGACGTCGCCGAGCTTGATGCCTTGGTGGCGTCCCTGAGTGGGCGGATCTTCGACGTTCTTGAAATCAAGGACTCAGATATTGATTTGCCGACATTGGGCCCAAGGCTCGAACGGGTGGCAAATGACGTTCTCGATGGTCGCGGTCTCGCTCTGATAAGAGGTGTACCAGTCGAACGTTATTCCCGACTAGAGGCGGCGATCGCCTTCTGGTGCATCGGAGGCTATGTCGGTGATCCAGTATCACAGAATGCCAAGGGACATCTGCTGGGACATGTTCAGGATCTTGGCGGAACAACCCTAAAAAATCCCAATAATCGAGGTTATCAGACGCAGGAAGGCCTGCCGTACCACTGTGATTCCTGTGATGTCGTCGTCCTCATGTGTTTACATCCGTCGAAATCGGGCGGCGAGAGCACGGTTGTTAGCTCTTTGAACATCTATAACGAGATGCTTAAGCGTAATCCTTCGGCGACGGCTGCTCTTACCGAAGCGATCTATCGTGATCGACGCAATGAGATTCCCGAAGGTAAAGACCCGTGGTTCCAGCTGCCGGTATTTAATTTTCATGATGACCTCATGACGGTGAGCTGGCAGGGGGGGTATATCCGCTCAGCAACACGGTTTGATGAATTGCCGCCACATTCTCGGGATTTGAAAGACGGTTTGGATCTATTCAATCAACTCGCCAATGAGCTGGCTTATTCGATGGATTTCAAGCCCGGTGATATTCAGATTTTGCATAATCACGTGACCGTGCATTCGCGTACGGCATTTGAAGAATTCCCTGAACCAGAACGCAAGCGGCACTTGTTAAGGCTATGGCTCGGGACGCCGAACGGGCGACCTTTATCCCCGGCGTATCGCAACCGCTACGGAGACCTAAAACCCGATGCCAGACCAGCCGGCGGAATAATTGTTCCAGGGACTGTATTTAAAGCGCCTTTAGAGGCAGAATAGCGACCAAGTAACAGGTAGATCGTTTCCAAACGCCGGAAACGAAGGCAAATACGAGATTAGGAGAAGACAATGGATTTAGCGACAAGTGATCGTTATCACGCGATGAGCGTCGATAGCTTCGATACCGAGAAGCTGTTGACCAATGCGGCCCGCCAGCGTGATGCTCGCAGATTGAATGAATTCCCGATTTTTGATGCCGATGCGCATCATTACGAAGGGGAGTCAATTTCGGAAATCATCGAATTTATCGATGATGACATCCTGAACCATCTGGCGCGCGCTAACCCGGGGATTATCTCGGGTGGGCGTGGTGGCTATCAGCCAGTGGGTGGCCGGATCACCCGTTATCCGCTACGCAAAATCGAAGAAACCCCCGCTGATGGCACACATCGTGACATTCATCTGTCGCGTCGTTGGATGGATGCGATGGGTATCGACTATATCGGCCTTTTCCCGACCGGCATGCTGGGTATCGGATTGATCCCTCAGGTCGAAATCGAAGTTCAGTATGCACGTGCCTATATGCGCTGGCTGACGGAGAAAATTCTGCCCACTGACCCTCGGATCAAAGGTTATGTCTTTCTGCCGTTTAATAGCCCGGAAGCAGCCTATGAAATTGCGACCGAGTTTGGCGATAAGGAAGGCATCATTGGCTTCTTGATCACCAGTCCGCGTTATAAGCCTGTCCATGACAACGCTTATATGAAGACCTACAGCTATATCGAAGAAACCGGTAAGCCGCTGATCTTCCATTCCGGTCTGAACTGGAATGACCCGCTGATGTCTGTAACGAACCGCTTCATTGCGGCCCATGCGCTAGGTTTCACGCTCTATAACGTGATCCACATGTGCAACTGGATCTGTAACGCGCTGAACGAACGCTTCCCGAATATCCCCGTTGTCTGGACAGAGTCCGGTCTGGCCTGGGTTCCGTGGCTCGCTCAGCGGCTCGACAATGACTACAAGATGCGGTCATCGGAAATTCCGGGTCTGAAGAAACTGCCGAGCGAATATATGGGTGACATGTTCTACACTAGTCAGCCTATGGAAATGCCGAACGATCTTTCGTTCCTGGAAAGCACCTTCAAGATGATCAACGCGGAAACCCAGCTGCTTTATGCATCTGACTATCCGCATTGGGATGCTGATATGCCGTCCACCATTTATGATCTGCCGTTCCTTGATGAGAAGGCGAAGCGGAATATTTTGGGTGGCAACGCGATCAGAATTTTCGATCTCGATGTTTCAGATCGTTATCCAAACTATAAGGCAGCCTAAGGATCAGATTATTTTATTTTTGGCGGAGGCTGGGTCTTCACCCGGCCTTCGTTTGAAAGACTGTTTCATCAGGTTTATGGCCTGAGATAAAAGTTCAAGAGATAAGTTGTTAAGAAAGGGAGCGTAATGGCTAAAGAAATACTCGTCGGAAAGGCCTCCGACTTCAAAGAAGGGGACAAGAAAATTGTTCCTAACGGCAAGACGAGCGAAATCGGCGTCTATCTGGTGCATGGAAACTGGTACGCCTATGCCAATTTGTGCCCGCATCAAGGTGGCCCGGCCTGTGAAGGGCTGCTGATGGCCAAGGTTGAAGAAATTATCGCTGAAGATAAGACCTATCAGGGCATGAAGTTTAACCACGATGAAATGCACATCGTTTGCCCGTGGCATGGTTGGGAATTTGACATTGCTGATGGTCAGGCAGTGGCTGACCGTAAGTGGAGCCTTCGCAAGTTCGAAGTCGAAGTTCGTGGAGAAGATGTCTATGTCCTCGCCTGAGGCTGACCCAAGAGCAGCCGATCTGCCAGAAGGCGGTGAGGTTATCGCACATATCCCTGACGAAGAGGCCGCTTTGCGCGCTTTTGCCAAGCGGATAGCAGAAGTGCCAGAAGGTGAACCCATCCCGAATGACGTCATTCAGGAAGGCTTTACCGCCATGGTTCGGCTGTATTCCGTGAAGTTCCAGCTGGAGTGAGCGGTGGGAGCCGTTCTCCGAAGACAGCATGGTCCCGGCAACATCCGCCATGATTATGTGCACGACAATGATGCGCGCCGTGAATGTCGAGGTATTTGAGCTCGGCATGTGGCAATCCTGGTCAGGCGCCTAAGCTTCCGAGGAGTACAATGGACATACCGACGAGTGATATCCACAAGCAAGCCGTAAAATCTCTAGATACGACTAGTTTGCTCACCAATGCCGCCCGGCAACGGGATGCACGAAACTATGACGCCTTTCCCATCGTTGATGTCGATTGTCATCATTATGAGAATGAGTCGATCTCGGAGATTGTGAAGTATATCGACGACCCGGTCCTTAAGCAGATGGGTATGTTGTATACGGGTGGTGGCACAGGCGGCCAGACGCCGTTTAACCCTGGGCTCGTTGGCTATCAGGATGTCGCTGGTCGCGTTACGCGCTATCCATTACGCAAGACCGAAACGACCCCCGGAGATGATCAGCATCGTGATGTTCATCTGTCGCTGCGCTGGATGGATGCGATGGGCGTCGATTATGTCTGCCTGTTCCCGACACCGATGCTGAGCCTCGGCCTGCATCCGCAGCCTGAAGTCGAAGCAGCGTTAGCCAAGGCTTATAATCGCTGGTTACTTGAAAACATTACGGCGAAAGAAGAACGCATCAAAACGATGATGTATGTGCCGTTCAGTGATCCAGAAGCGGCTTACGAAACGGTCAAAGAATTTGGTGATCATCCCGATGTCATCGGCTTCATGATCGTGTCTGTGCGTTATCACGCGGTACATAGCAACGCTTATATGAAGACTTACGCGCTGATGGAAGAGCTCGGCAAACCGTTGGGCTTCCATAGTAACTACAACTGGAATGACCGGCTGGTTGGCAACAGCAACCGCTTCCTGGTGACCCATGCGCTTGGCTTTACTGTCTATAACGCGGTTCATCTGTGCAACTGGGTCGTCAATGCGATGCCAGAGCGCTTTCCAAAGCTCAAAACCGTGTGGATTGAATCTGGTCTCGCCTGGATTCCATGGGTCATGCAGCGGCTGGATAATGATTACAAGATGCGTTGGTCCGAAGCGCCCTCGTTAAAAGGGCTGCCGAGCGAGTATATGCGCGAGATGTTCTACACCAGCCAGCCGATGGAAAAGCCGGACAATTTAGATGTCCTGAAAACGACATTCGACATGATCAACGCCGACGATCAGCTACTCTGGGCGTCGGATTATCCGCATTGGGATATGGATGTTCCGAGTGTGATCTATGATCTTCCGTTCCTCGATGAACGGCAGAAACACAAGATGCTGGGCGGTAATGCCATTGATCTGTTTAATCTCGATGTCAGCAAGCGTTTCCCGAACTATAAGCCTGCCTGACGGTCGCCAGCGATGACTTTAACCGAAGGTCTCGTTGAGTTAATTCGCGAAAAGCCCGTGTCGGATGCTGATCTCCATCAGACGGCTTTGTTCACGCTTGATGCTGTCGCGAAAATGATCGCCGGTCGAAATTCTGAGCCGGGCCGTAAACTTCTCGAATGGGGTGCTACCCGTCAGGGTGATGCGGCGCGGCGGGCGTTGGTGATGGGTGGGCTCACCCATATTCTGGAAGTTGATGATATTCACCGCGCATCGGTCGTTCACACGGGTTGTGTGACAGTGCCTGTTGCTCTGTCGTTGGCAGCTGATCAGGAAATACCCGGTGAGACGTTTCTAAAAGGTGTGCTTTATGGATTTGAAGCCAGTTGCCGCGTCGGAATGGCCGTAGGTCCAATGCACTACAAGGTCTGGCATAATACCGCAACCTGTGGACCCTATGGTAGCGCGATGACCGCAGCGACAATCCTAGACCTTACAGATGAGCAGACGATGCATGCGCTCGGTAATGCTGGGACGCAATCAGCCGGGTTATGGGAATTTCTCGCGACAGGTGCGATGAGCAAACATCTCCATGCCGGACGGGCGGCGGAGGCGGGGCTTGTTGCGGCCGAGTTGGCGGCAATTGGTTTCACTGGGCCGCCAGCGATTTTGGAAGGACCTGCTGGTTTCTTTGCTGGCGCTTGTCCGGACCCAGATCCCGACGCGGTTTTAAGAGACCCGGATGCGGAATGGCAGGTTAACCTAACGTCGATCAAACCATGGCCAGCATGTCGTCATACGCATCCAGCGATTGACGCATCGCTTGCGGTGTTTGATGAGTTAAACGGTGCTGATATTGAGCGCATCGAGGTTGAGACCTATCAGGCAGCCATCGATGTTTGTAACAGGCCGGTGGCGAATAGCGAGTATGAAGGCAAGTTCTCCCTGCAGCATTGCGTCGCGGCGGCATTACAAAGGGGCAAAGTTGATTTCTCTGCCTTTGGGGTAGAAGCCCGTAAAGATGCAGCTGAGCTGGCAACGAAGGTAACTGTTTCGGCTGGCGATCCTTATGTGACGTCTTATCCGGCCTCGTGGGGAGCGGGGATTTCAGTCCTTCTCGCTGATGGGTCAAAGTTGGAATCTTCAAAGCCTGAATGTAAGGGAGACCCCGAGGCGGCATTGAATGACGAAGAGATGATTAGCAAAGCGCGCGATCTTATTCGTTTTGGTGGTGTTAACGACCCGGAACTTGTCGTTGAGGGCATTATGGGAATGGCTGAAGGAAGCGCGTCCTTGGATATATCTAGCGTGATGGCGTCGGCCGCATAATTTCGATATTTCAGGCTCAATTAAAAAAATACCGAAAAATTTCGATAATTTTGTTGCGATGAACTAGGATAGGCGACTATCGTCTGTCTATTAAAAATAATCCCGTTTGATAATTTATATGGAGGGTGAGATGAGGAAGAGTTTCTTGATTTCAGCGATGGCTGCTGCGGCAGTATCGTTTGTTTCTGTACCGTCAGCCAGCGCGGCTGACTTTGGCTGTAAAACAGCAAAATTGATTGTGCCTTGGGGGCCTGGTGGCGGCACATCTGTTTTGTTTGGCCTTTTTGAAAAACACATGAATTCACATGGCGCGAAGCCCAAGATCAAGGTCGTTACGATCCCTGGTCAGGGTGGTAACAAGGGTGCCAAGGTTGCGGTTAAGGAAAAGCCCGACGGATGTTCGCTGTTCGCGATCCATCAGAGCGCAATCATTTCCAATCTCGCTAAGCGCGTGAACTTCAACTACACGGCGTTTGAAACGGTTGCACATTTGACGGTAACACCGAGCATACTGTCGGGCAGCCCAAAGGTACCGTTCAACACTTATGAAGGCATGCTCAAACATGCCAAAGCCAATCCTGGCAAAGTTAAAGTGGGTGCCTCTCTCGGCGCGACCAGCCATTTCATCTGGCTGATCTTTGGTGAAAAGACAGGTACGTCCTACAGCTTTGTTCCTGTTCAGGGCGGCACAGGGAAGCGGAAACAGCTTCTGATGAACAACACGTTCAGCCTTGCGGAAATGAATGAAGCCGCCGCGGCCAAACAGTTGAAGTCCGGTTTAATGAAACCGTTTGCTATTGCAGCAACCAAACGTTCACCAGCGTTCCCTAACGTTCCGACACTCCGTGAAAAAGGCGTTGATCTGGTTTATGCGTTGAACCGCGGTATCGTCGCACCAAAGGGTACGCCGAAGGCCAAGATTGCTCATTGGGCAGCAGCTTTCAAAAAACCTCTACAGGACCCTGCTTTCGTTGCGTCAATCGCTGCGAAGGGCACAGGTCTTCAGTACATGGGCCCGAAAGCTTACCAGAAATGGTTTGCAGCTCAGACAGCTCTGTTTACCAAAGTGCATAACAGTATCAAGAAGTAGCAGCTGACTTTTCAATTAGAGCGGCTCACGGGTTTTGCGTGGGCCGCTCTTTTGAGTTTTTGCATCTAATATGAACCGCCTCAATAGAGACACGATAGTTGCAGTAATCCTGTTACTGCTTGTGGGCTTCTTCGCCTATTCCAGTTTTGCGATCAAAACACCAGTCTTTGAGAGGCTTGCGCCCGGCCAGATGGGCCCCGGTTTCTGGCCGCGCATTATTTTGACTGGCCTCGGGATCATGGGGCTGATTTATCTTTTCCAATCAATCGTCAGCCCGCCGCCGCCCGGTGAAAAACGTGGTGGTCTAATCGGTTGGTACCGGCACTACAAAAACCCGATTTGGTGCTTCGCCGTTTTTGCGGCCTTTCTGACGATTATCCCTGTATTAGGGATGCTTATTTCCGGACTAATCTTTGTCTTTGCCCTGATGACCATGCTGGGACCAAAAGACGGCCCTGCTTTTAGACGTCATGTCTGGACCACTTTAGGAACTGTTGGCGGTATGTGGTTTATCTTCGCCTGTTTGCTAGAGGTTCAACTCCCCAAGGGACAGCTCACCGGTACCTTTGATGAATGGCTATTGGTCAATGTTTGCGGCATTGTCTCGATGATTGGCGAAATGTTCGCCGATGCCGGTCCGTCTTGTTCGACCCTTTCGGCAAGAGTGTGAGGGGCTGAGCGATGATCTTTGACAATATCATGTTAGCGACATCCGAACTGATGTCGATTAGCACGATGCTCTTGATGATTGTCGGTGTGGTCGCTGGGCTTATCGCGGGTGCCATACCAGGCTTCACTATTGCGATGGCGGTGGTTCTGGTTCTCCCCTTTACCTTCGGTATGACAGCGGTACAGGGACTTGCCACCATGATTGGTGTTTACGTCGGTGGATTGTCCGGCGGGCTGATGTCAGGAATTTTGACGGGCATACCTGGCACGCCATCTTCTGTGGCGACAACTTTTGATGGATTTCCGATGGCTAGAGGAGGCCGCCCTGGTCTGGCGCTCGGAATTGGCGTCTGGGCATCTTTTTTCGGGGGCGTTATCAGCGCCATTGTCCTGGTTCTTGTCGCACCTCAGCTGGCTCGTATCGGACAGGAATTCCAGCCCTGGGATTATTTCGCATTGATGGCTTTTGCGCTGACGGTTACCGCCTCACTGGCCGGCGACAATATGGTCAAAGGACTGATTGCAGGATTGATAGGATTGCTGGTTGCCACCGTTGGCGAAGATGCCGTCGTTGGTGTACCGCGTTTCAATTTTGGCAGTGATGCTGTGCAGCAGGGCTTTGCGTTTCTTCCTGTGCTTATTGGGCTTTTCGCGTTTACGCGTCTTCTCAGTGACGTTCAGGATACCAAGAAGGCGCAAGGTAATCTTGGCGCTCATTCCACGGACTCTGTCCGCATTGAACACATGAAGGCTGCAGGCGCAGTGTTATCTCGTTGGGGTAATCTGATCCGTTCTTCCTTGATCGGCGTCTTTACCGGCGTCCTCCCTGCGGCGGGCAGTTCGATTTCCAACATACTCGCCTATGACCAAGCGAAGAAATATTCCAAGGAGCCCGAGAAATTTGGCACCGGTAGTATCGACGGTATAGTTGCGCCTGAATCCGCCAATAACGCAACGGCGGGGGGGGCCTTGATCATGATGATGGCGCTCGGTATTCCGGGTGACATCGTTACTGCCGTTATGCTTGGCGCGCTACTGATCCATGATGTTGTGCCAAGCCCGACCTTCATCGCAGAGCAGCCGACCATTGCTTATGCAATCTTTATCGCATTTTTCCTCGCCAATTTCATGATGCTGGCAATGCAGTCTTTGACGTTACGGGGCTTTGTGGCGGTGACCAGGGTCCGCATGTATATGCTGGCCGCAGTCATCCTATTTTACTGTGCGCTCGGAGTATTTGCCTTGAATAATGTCCAGTTCGATATGTGGACCTTGTTCTGGTTTGGCGTCGGCGGCTTTATTATGCGGTCGCTCGGTTTCCCGATTGTGCCGGTTATCCTGGGTGTTGTGCTCGGAAATATCGCCGAGAATTCACTGGCACAGGTCATTGCGATCTCGACCGACCCAACCATGTTCCTGATACGACCCTGGTCGTTGTTCTTCATTATTCTCGGTTTGTTTTCGTCATTCTTCCATGTTTACCAAAAGAACCGAGCGATCAAGCGGTGGACGCTGGGATTTATCCCAGCAATGTGCCTGTTCTTGAGTATTCCGGTCTTTATGATGGAAGGACTTGTTCGTCCAGTATTAGGTATTGGGCTTGGCTTGTTTGGACTTTATCTAATCGTTCAGCGAGTCCGTGCTGGGTGGAAGTTACCTGAGGCTGAACCGGTTATGGAAGTAGGGGATCTTTAATATGACACAGCAGGAGAAAGCAGAAAAATTTCTAGCAATGCATCGCGAAGGCATTTTTGTTCTTCCAAATGCATGGGACGTCGCAAGCGCGTGTGTTTTGGCTGAGGTTGGTTATGACGCAATCGCGACGACCAGCGGTGGCTGTGCTTTTTCGATGGGCTTCTGCGATGGTGAGAATATAGGCCGTGAGGGCATGGCTGAAGTGGTTCGTCGCATGGCGAATGGAGTCTCTATCCCTGTCAGTGCGGATATGGAAGCAGGCTATGGGCCGTCGGTTGACGACGTGGCTGTTACTGTTAAGGCAGGACTCGATGCCGGGGCCGTAGGTGTGAATATTGAAGACAGCGATAAACGCGGACCGCGACGATTGCATGATCTTGACCTTGCGATAGATCGCATTCGTGCAGCCCGCAAGGCCGCAGATGATTTCGGCATCCCGGCGGTGATCAATGCCCGGACTGACGGTTACATGCTTGGTAGCGAAGAAGACATGTTCGATGAAACCGTGAAACGGGCGAATGCCTATCTGGAAGCCGGAGCCGATTGCGCCTTTGTGATAGGCGCGCGCGATGGTGATCTCATCGGTCGGCTCGCTGCGGCTATCGACGGCCCACTGAATGTTCTTGCAGGGCCGGGCACACCACCCGTGGCAGAACTAGGTGATATGGGTGTTCGCCGTGTAACTGTCGGCGGCAACATCGCGAAAGCAGCGTACACCTTGGTCAAAACCGCGGCCGAGGAAATGCGCGATAGCGGGACGTACGAATATGCGGCGGGGGTTTATTCCCAGCCTGAAATGCACCGAATTATCAAGGGCGAGTAATTCTCTAATTAGAATAGCTGTACGGTTCTTTTCCGAGGGATTCGAGTTTTCGGTTGAGCCGATTTAGCAGAGCTGTCAGTTCAGCTTCGTCCGTTGAGTCGAGCGCGGGGCCTGGTTTGCGCGTGGCAGCAGAGCTAATGATCCCGCGGCGACGTAGTACTTCTTTACGCAATGATAACCCGATGCCGATCTGTTGCTCATGTCTGACTAAAGGCAAATAGGCGTCGAACAAGTCTTCAGCTTCTTCTGTCTTGCCGTCGGCATGTATGGCGCAGACTTGAACCATCATTTCGGCGAAGGCAAACCCCGTCATGCCACCGTCAACACCGCGGTTGAGTTCTTGCGGCAGGTATAGGGCACCGTTGCCAACCAGAACACTTACGCGGCGGCGATTGCCGTTTTCTTCGTCGGCACGGAACTGGCTGATCTTGCGAAGCCCCGGTGATTCCTCGTGTTTGAGAATTTTTAGGCTTGGCAAATCTGCGAATAATTTATTGAGGAGGTCGACGGAGAAATAGACGCCTGTACTCGGCGGATAATCCTGCAGCACGATGGGTGTATCGCCAATGGCTGTGCAGACGTCATGAAAATAGTTCTCAATTTGCCGATCGGTTCTAAGCCCGGGCATCGGGGCGATCATCACACCGGAAGCACCGGCATCCATGACTTTACCTGTCAGGGACTTGATTGAATCGAGAGATGGGGCAGAGACGCCAACAACTACGGGCACTCGATCATTGACCCGCGTGAGAACCCGTTGGCAAAACACCATGGATTCATCCGGTGTAAGTTTTGGGGCTTCACCCATCACCCCCAGAATGGTCATTCCGGAAACTCCGGCCTCTAAATAATAATCGACCATCCGGTCGGTGCTCTCGAGGTCGAGGGCACCATCGGCCTCAAAGGGTGTCGCGGAAATGATAAAAACGCCTTTTGCGCTTTCGTCCAGAATTGGCGTAGCCATAAAATATCCTCGGTGGTCTTGGTCGATGCGTATGCTAGCCTCTAGTCTGCTGAAACCTGCGGTGTAAGGAAAGTCTTTCGTGTCTGAATTTGATCTGGTTATACGCAACGCTGACGTTGCGACCGAAAGTGATCGGTTCTCTACCGATATTGGGGTTTTGGATGGTAAAATCACTGCACTAGAATCCGGTATCCCTGAGGGCACTCAGGAGATTGATGCAGAGGGTCGGTTGGTTATGCCTGGCGGCGTCGATAGCCACTGCCACGTTGAACAAATTTCCTCCAATGGCGTGTGGACGGCTGATGACTGGTTTACGGCAACGCGTTCTGCCGCCTGCGGTGGCACAACGACGATAATTCCTTTTGCTTGTCAGCATCGCGGCCAATCATTACGCGATGTCGTAATGGCCTATCACGATTTGGCGGGACCGAAAGCGGCTATCGATTACGCGTTTCATCTTATTGTTTCTGATCCGACGGATCAGGTATTGGGGCAGGAGTTGCCCGCCTTAATCAAGGATGGCTATACCAGCTTTAAAATCTATCTGACCTATGACGCGCTGATGCTAACCGACCGGCAATTTCTTGATGTGTTGGCCGTCGCGCGTCGTGAAGGTGCCATGGTCATGGTTCATGCCGAGAACAACGACATGATCATGTGGATGGCAGAGCGGTTGCTGCAGGCAGGGCTTCGGGCTCCTAAGTTTCATGCTGTAGCGCGGCCGATGCTGGTTGAGCGAGAAGCAACACATCGCAGTATCGCATTAGCCGAACTTGTCGATGTACCAATCCTGATTGTCCATGTATCGGGTGGGGAGGCAATTGAACAAATCCGCTGGGCGCAGGAACGCGGTCTGAACGTGTATGGCGAAACCTGTCCGCAATATCTGTTTCTCACCGAGGATGATCTCGACAAGCCGGGCCAGGAGGGCGCGAAGCATATGTGCAGTCCACCGCCGCGCGATAAGGCCAATCAGGAGATTGTCTGGAAGGCGTTAGAGGATGGATTGTTTGAGGTGTTTTCCTCTGATCACGCGCCGTACCGTTTCGATGATCCGGAAGGAAAATTCAAGGCAGGCAAAGACGCGCACTTTAAACAGATCACAAATGGCGTGCCGGGGCTTGAAGTGCGTTTGCCATTACTGTTTTCAGAAGGCGTTCGGAAAGGACGTATTTCGCATCAACAGTTTGTTGCGATAACCGCGACTAATGCGGCAAAGCTCTACGGTTTGCACCCTCGGAAGGGTACCATTGCTGTGGGTGTTGATGCTGATATCGTGATCTGGGACCCCGATAAACGGGTGACCATCACGCAGGATATCCTGCACGATGCGATGGACTACACGCCGTACGACGGACAAGAAGTTACTGGCTGGCCAGTTACGACAATTTCGCGTGGTGCCGTGGTTTGGAATGATGAACAATTCCAAGGGGCTGCTGGCAAGGGTGAATTCTTACCCTGTGATACGCCACCTGCTTTATCCGCTGAAAGGCGTCCAGTTACGCCGTTTGACCCCGTAACCGGTGAGTTGCACTAAGTGCTCCGAATATAGCCGCCATCAACGCGCACTGAACTGCCGGTGACATAGCCCGCGCAGTCACTGACGAGAAAGGTCGCAACTTTAGAGAACTCATCCACTGAGCCGTAGCGTCCGGCGGGTATCGTTGCGTGTGACGCTTTGACAATGTCCTCGACTGGCACGCCCTGATTTTTCGAGGCATTGGCGTCAATTGAATCGACGCGGTCGGTGTGGATACGACCGGGCAGGATTGCATTGACGGTGACACCATCTTTGGCCACTTCGGTGGCGAGCGTCTTGGCCCAACCAATTAAGGAAGAACGCAGTGTGTTGGATATACCCAGCCCAGGGATCGGTTGAACCGCTCCAGAGCTCGAGATGATGAGAATGCGGCCCCAGCTACGTTCCCGCATGCCCGGTAAAAACGCATTAGCTATTTCAAGTTGGCTAAGAACAACGGGGCGAAATTGTTTCTCCACGACATCCAAGTCAACACCGGCAATAGGGCCCGGCGGCGGCCCACCGCCATTATTGATAACGATATCAATGCCACCGAAATCATTCGAAACATCGGATATGAGCCTAGAAACCGCGGTGGCATCGGCGAGGTCGACCTGATAGCCGCGCGCTGTTCGTCCCGTACGATTTGCCAGATCGGTGGCCTGCACTTTCATGGCATCACCGTCGCGGCCGCAGAGCGCGACGTCGGCACCTTCGGCGGTGAGTTGTTCGGCCATTCCTTGTCCGAGGCCGCGTGACGCACCCAAAACCAGTGCGCGTTTGTCCGTTAATCCCAGATCCACGTTTGAATTTCCTTAGCTAGGTGTGATCGACTTAAAGTTCGTGTTGTCGTTTTTGGCGACCTTCAAAGGCCATTACCTCAGGGTTGCGGTCACGCCGTATCGCGGACGAATCTACGGCATCACTCGCGGGCACAGGTCCTGTACCTTTGATCGTAATACGCTCCATCAGGCGTCGTTTCGGATAATAATCGTGTAGCGCTGAATGTTGAACGCCACGATTGTCCCAGAAGACCAGCATGTCTGGCTCCCAGCTATGACGATACTGATATTCGTGAATATAGGTCTTACGGAATAATAGCTCGAGGATCGTGCGGCTCTCTTCCTCGTCCATATGTTTTATGTAAAGCGTAAATTGGGGGTTCACAAAGAGAACCTTCTTGCCGGTATCAGGGTGAACCGAAACGACAGGATGTGTCGAGGGCGGGTACATATCCTCAAATTTTCGAAGACGTTCTATTCCTTCCGGTGTTTTGGGGAATAGCCCTTTAAACGGCTTGAAATCATGGACCGCTTCCAGACCCGACAGAAACTGTTGCATCTTGTCAGACAGACCTTCGTACACAGCTGCCATACTGCAAAATGCGGTGTTGCCACCGACGTCGGGTATGATTTTTGAGCATAAAGCAGTGCCCATAGGCGGGGCTTGCCGAAAGGTTTCGTCAGTATGCCATATATCGGTGGGTGGCGGCGGGTTGCCTTCCTTTTGATCATAGATGATCAATTCAGGATTATCTTCGGTACTGCTGGAGAACGGATGTACCGTTAACTCTCCAAAGTTTCGGCCAAAGTTCTTTAGATCCTCGCCCGATAATTTTTGATCTGGAAAAATAAGAACGCCGTGTTCAGCGTGAAGATGAAGAATTTCATTCTTCATCGTATCGTCTAGTGGTTTGGTAAGGTCGATCCCTGTGATTTCGGCACCAAGATAGACGCCAACTTTCTTTACTGAAAGCGTCGAAGCTGCGTTCTTTAAAGCTACTGCCCCGTCGTCCATAGCAATCTCCTTTAGCCTTTTTGCTCGGCCAAGCCTGCTTCGCGGAGCCCGGAAAGGGTCGCCCGCGGTGAAATTTGATCCTGCTCAACCCGAACTTCGATCATCGCCGGTCCGCCAGATTCTAACGCTCTTTCGAATGCAGGGGCAAATTGTTCTGTACTGTCCACGACTTCGCCCGTTAGCCCATAGGCTTTACCAAGAGCCGCAAAGTCTGGGTTCACCAAATCGGTTCCGCTTACCCGTCCAGGGTAGAATTTTTCCTGATGCATCCGGATCGTGCCGTAAGTGCCGTTATTCACAACGACAAAGACGATGCCGAGGTTATATTGTCGCGCTGTCGCAATTTCCTGTCCGCACATCAAAAAGTCACCATCTCCGCTAAAGGAGACGACGATACGGTCTGGATGGACTGTTTTCGCCGCAACGGCTGCAGGCACGCCATACCCCATGGAACCACTTTGTGGTGCCAGCTCGGTCGGGTAGCTGCGATAGGGATAGAACCGGTGAACCCAGTTCGAGAAATTACCTGCTCCGTTGGCGACGATCGCGTCATCAGGCAGACGCTCACCGAGCCACTGAATGATTGCGCCAAGATCAACATCGCCTTTCATATCGGGAATGGTGACATTGCCGTCCTGATCAGCGCGCGCGGCCTTGGTCTGGTCTGACCAGGGAACACTGTCAGGCGCATTTAGCGTTTTCGCCGCAGCGGCGAAGTTGGCCATGCCTGAGTGGATTGCGAGTTCTGGTTCATAGACCCGGGCTAACTCATCTAGCCCGGCAGCAACATGTACCAGAGTTTGGCTGGGGCAGGGAATGGCGAACCTTTCATAGCCGTCGGTGATGATTTCTGTCATCTGAGCACCCACCACAATCAGAAGGTCAGTGTCTTGCAGGCGTTTGGCGAGGGGTGGATTTATGCCGAGACCAACATCGCCGGCATAGTTGGGGTGGCGGTTATCAATCAGGTCCTGACGGCGGAAAGCGGCACCGACCGGCAAATCAAAGTTTTCAGCAAACTCAATGAAATCGTTGCAGGACACCTTTGTCCAGCCACTGCCCCCGAGGATGACAAAAGGATTTTTCGCTTTGCCCAGCATTTCCTTGAGTTGAATCATGGATTCTGGAGGCGGCGCCGCGTTAATCGGCGTGTAGCGGATGGCGTCATTTACCGACGCCTTTTCCTTCTGCATGTCTTCAGGCAACGCTATTACGACCGGTCCTGGACGTCCAGAAGTGGCGACGTGAAACGCTCGGCTCATGACTTCGGGAATGCGGTTTGGGTCGTCGATTTGTGTAACCCATTTCGATAAAGGCGCATACATTTCGCGGAAATTGACTTCCTGAAAGGCCTCGCGGTCCATCATGGCGCGCCCGACCTGACCAACCAGCAAGATAACCGGCGATGAGTCCTGATGCGCGGTATGGATGCCAAGACTGGCGTTGGTTGCGCCCGGACCACGTGTAACAAAGCAGATGCCCGGTTTGCCAGTTAGCTTGCCATATGCCTCGGCCATATAGGAAGCGCCGCCTTCCTGACGGCAGACGACGAGCTTGATGTCGTTCTGCACGTCAAAGAGAGCATCGAGCGTTGCAAGATAGCTTTCACCGGGGACACAAAAGATCGTATCAGCACCGTGAATGCGGAGCTGATCAACGAGGATCTGGCCACCGGTTCGGAGATTTGGATTGTCGGTCATATTGTTATGAACTCATCGATAAAGACTGTGTAACGCTGGAGTTTGGGCTTTGTCGCATCGTCGGCGTTTACGTATGTAATCGAGCTCTTGCCCAGTAGATTTCGTGGCAAGACCATCACGCGCGAGAAGTTACCCGGACGATCCGGTGGTGCATAGGCTAAAACGGGATCGGGTCCGGCTTCAAACCAGGCTTCTCCGGCATCGATGGTAGTCTTATGCCCTTGGGTCTCGACGGTGAAACCACCTTTGAGTAGGCAGCGAATGCCGGGTCCCTGATGGGTATGGGTGTAGGCGATACCGCTTGGCGGGATATCGACCCGGTCACAGCGCATGAGATAATCATCGCCGGGGTTGAGGTCGACTTCGGCTTGATACAGCAGGACGCTGGAAACGCCTGCGCCTGTGATTAAACTATCACCATCGCTCGCAGCGCCGTCGACCAGTTCGTAGCGCAGAATATGGACACCATCCGCGCCAGCAGACACGGTAGTTTCGCTAGCATTATACCATGCAGAATTACTGGAGAGTGTTGCGGCGGTTTCCCCGCCACTTTTGACTGTAGCCATGCCGTCTGCGACATAAAGAACACGGTTTAGCGCTGCATAGGGTTGGGTGAGTGCGATTTTTGCACCTAGCCGGTCGTCATAAAGACGCAACTGATATTTTGCCATGTCAGGATTTGGCTGTAGGCGACCAGGGGGCAGGAATAAGTGACTTATTCTCCTGACGCAGGATCAACGGCAGAATCTTAGGCAGGAAGGCTTTCCACTCGGCGCTTTTACCAAGTTCTGCACGACGACGATCCCGTTCGGCATAGGAGTCATAACCCCACATATGAATGATCTGATTTTGGGGTCCGAAATCGGTGTAGTGCCATCCGACAAGGTTGCCGAGGATTGGCTGCTGAATTGCCAACCCTTCTTCTTGATAATGCTTCATATATACCGGCACTTTTCCGGGGTGCAGCGTATAATGCGTTCTTCGATAATCATAAAATTCTGGCTTCCTATGCCGTGAATTCGAAGCAATCACATCACAGGTGAAGCCGCCCGCACACGCTAACAGCAATCGTTGATCGGTGACCCTATTCAGGTATGATCTGGCCAACGCGACCATAGAGAAATAAATATAGTTTGAAAAACTATATTAGACACATTCTTCACAAGAAACCTGCTCAGAGAAGATGAGCTAGCATGGAAGCTGGCGGCATTAGCAGTAGATCCGATTCCGATTGATGCCGATGTCGCAGAAATGGTGATAAACCGGATCATTGATAATGCTTCAGTTGCTATGGCGGCGATTAATCGGGCTCCACCGGCTGCGGCACGCGCGCAGGCGTTAGCGCATCCTCGCGATGGCGGCGCGACGGTTTTTGGTATGCCGAATGATCAAAAATTTCAAGCAGAGTGGGCTGCCTGGGCAAACGGCACAGCGGTTCGCGAACTGGATTATCACGATACGTTTTTGGCTGCCGACTACGCTCATCCTGGCGATAATATTCCACCGTTGTTGGCGGTCGCCCAGCAACTCGGCAAAAGTGGCCAAGAGCTGTTGAATGGACTGGTTACTGCTACGAGATACAGATCAATCTCGAAGTCCATTTGCCTCCATGAACATAAGATTGACCATGTAGCGCATTTAGGGCCGTCGGCTGCAGCCGGCATCGGAACCATGCTCGGGCTGCCGATTGAGACGGTTTATCAATCGATCCAGCAGGCTTTACATGTCACGACATCGACACGGCAATCTCGTAAGGGTGAGATTTCTAGTTGGAAGGCCTTTGCACCATCGCACGCCGGAAAATTGGCGATTGAAGCGGTTGATCGCTGTATGCGGGGTGAGGGCGCACCGTCCCCGATTTATGAAGGCGAAGATGGCGTCATTGCCTGGATGCTTTCGGGGCCAGAAACATCCTACTCTGTGCCTCTTCCGGAAATCGGCGAATCCAAACGCGCGATTCTGGACTCCTTTACCAAAGAGCATTCAGCAGAGTATCAAAGTCAGGCCTTGATTGATCTGGCCTTCCGGATGAAAGAGAAAGTCTCAGACTTTGATTCGATTGAACGCATTGTCATTCATACCAGCCACCATACGCATTACGTAATTGGTACTGGTGCCGGAGACCCTCAAAAAATGGATCCGACTGCGAGCCGGGAAACACTCGACCATTCGATCATGTATATCTTTGCCGTAGCGTTGCAGGATGGCGAATGGCACCATATCCGCTCTTATCTGCCGGAACGGGCAGGGCGCGAAGATACCATACGACTGTGGCACAAGGTTGAAACGGCGGAAGATGCTGTTTGGACGGCCCGCTATCATGAGAGTGACCCCGATAAGCTGGCTTTTGGCGGGTGGGTTGAGATCACGATGAAAAATGGCTCGGTGATTACTGACGAGTTGGCCGTTGCCAACGCTCACACCAACGGAGCGCGCCCGTTTGCACGGGAGAACTACATTCACAAGTTCCGGACATTGACGGAGGGGTTGGTCTCAATCGAGGAGCAGGATCGTTTTCTCGATCTTGTTCAGCGTTTTCCAGAACTTAGTGCGAACGAGGTAGGTCAAATTAACGTTGTTCTTGATGACGAAACGCTTGAGAGCAACATCCGCGATACAAAAGGAATTTTCTAATGTTATTTGCAACTAAAACAGCTACTGAAAAGCGGGCGGACTTCCGCGCTGGACTGAATTCAGGAAAAATTCTCAAATTTCCCGGAGCGCACGCGCCGCTAGTCTCTATGGAAGTAGAACGTCAGGGATTTGACGGGATTTATATTTCTGGGGCGGCACTGTCATCTGACCTCGGGTTGCCGGATATCGGTCTCACGACATTATCGGAAGTCACTCAGCGAGGTCGTCAGATCGCCCGGGTCACGTCTCTTCCGGCCATGATCGATATTGATACGGGGTTTGGCGAGCCGATGAGTGCAGCACGAACAATCATTGAGCTGGAGGAGCTCGGTATCGCAGGATGTCATCTTGAAGATCAGGAAAATCCCAAACGCTGCGGTCATCTCGATAACAAATCGATCGTGAGTCGGGACGAAATGGCGCGCAAGATCATGGCTGCTTCCGACGCCAAAACTGACCCCAATTTTGTACTGTTTGCGCGGACGGATGCGCGGGCTTCTGAAGGGATGGAGGCCGCGATTGATCGTGCTAAGGCCTATGTCGATGCGGGTGCGGATGCGATCTTCCCGGAGGCCATGCAGGGCGAGAAGGAATTCGAAATCTTTCGGAAAGCCGTTGATGTTCCGATGATGGCCAATATGACAGAGTTTGGAAAATCTCCGTTATTGTCTGCGCCTCAGCTCGAAAACCTTGGCTACAATTTGGTGATCTATCCGATGACGACGGTGCGGCTTGCGATGGGTGCAATACGGGATGGGTTAGCGGAGATTGCCGAAAGCGGTACCCAAAACGGACTGATGGACCAGCTACACACGCGAAAGGAGCTATACGAACTGATCCGGTACCAGGATTACAATAATTACGACCAATCGGTCTTTAACTTCAAAGTACGCGAAGAATGATATGAACTTCAAAGTTGCGAAGAAGGATAAATAGGATGGCAAAAGAACCAAAAATTTATAAAGGACTCGACGGAGTTGTCGTTGATGAGACGTCAATTTCAAAGGTGATGCCTGAGACTAACTCGCTGACCTATCGTGGGTATGCGGTGCAAGACCTCTGCGAGCATTGTTGCTTTGAAGAGGTGGCCTATTTGCTGTGGTATGGCCAATTGCCGACTCGTTCCCAGTTGCGGGCGTTTAAAAAGGATGAGCGCAGCCGCCGCAAGATTTCCCGTGATCATTTAGGCGTAATTCATAAATTTCCCAAGCGCGCCCATCCGATGGACACTATTCGGACTTCGGTTAGCTATCTCGGGACCACTGAAGTTGCTTGGGGTGGGGAGCCTGCAGAAGCCGACATGGAACGGTCGATGAACTTGTTGGCTAAAATCCCGACAATGATCGCAACGGACTATCGGCTGCGAAAAGGCAAACGTCGGATCGCGCCACGGACTGATCTTTCGTTCTCTGAGAATTTTCTGAATATGTGTTTTGGTGAGGTGCCACCCAAGCAAGTCGTCAAAGCGTTTGATATCTCGCTGATCCTTTATGCCGAACACAGCTTCAATGCCTCGACCTTTGCGACGCGTGTCGTGACCTCGACGATGTCAGACGTCTACAGTGCAGTAACGGCTGGCATAGGTGCTCTCAAAGGACCGCTGCATGGCGGGGCGAATGAAGCCGTCATGAATATGTTGTTGGAAATAGGACATCCGGATAAGGCGGAAGCCTGGCTTAGAGATGCATTTGCCAGCAAGCGCGTTGTGATGGGCTTTGGTCATCGGGTCTATAAATGGGGTGATAGTCGCGTACCGACGATGACGAGCTGTCTTGAAGATCTCGCGCGCTGGAAAAATGACCGCAAGTGGATCGAGATCGAAGACATTCTTGAAGATATCATGGTGAAGGAAAAGAAAATCCATCCCAATCTCGATTATCCCGCAGGCCCGGCCTATTACATGATGGGTTTTGACATCGACATGTATACACCGATCTTCGTGATGAGCCGGATTACCGGTTGGACGGCACATTACATGGAACAGAATGCGGCAAACCGATTGATCAGACCGCTCTCGGCTTATACCGGTGTAAAACAACGGCGGGTAAAACCGATTGCCAAACGCTGACCTCGAGCGTCTGCCACCGAGTCCTAACTATCGAATATTAGCGGGGTCGTATGGCAAACTAATATTGCGCCCTTGGTATGATGCAATGGCGTTGGGGATTGTCGCGGACTGGTTCTGTCCGTTGTCGCGCGCCTGGGCAGTGGCGTCGACATCAGGCGGTTCGATCGAAAAGTTCAGTGATGAGCTTGCATTGCCCGGTTTAGAATTATCCCGTTATGCCGGGGCAGTTCGTAGAGTGTCCGCGGCGTATCGTGCGTATAAGCAGAGATGCGATGACTGGGAGAGCACGTTCTTTGGCGCGGAAAGCTCATCCCAACGTGAAATGATCCAAGCTCATGTCGCGCTCTTCGAGGGAGAGCGGGGGCAGCTTATTGGACGCCGCCATTTTTTGGCGTTGCGGAGATATCTTCCGCCGCTCAAACGGGCAATAGCGACACCAGAACAAGTACACGAACTTCAAGCTCCGCGTTTAACGGAGTATCCATTCCCGTCGCCGCCCGATGTAGAAGTTACTCAGTCAGCCAGCGTGCAAGGAGAATGGGGTGAAGAGTTTCATCTCAAGTATCATTCGCCAATTGGAATTGCCGATGATTTGGCGCGGGCGCATGTTTTTATGCCTGAAAAAGGTGAGGTTCGAGGAACCTTTATATTCCTCCACGGGGTAGGGCTGGAGCCAGGAATATGGGATGCCTTGGCCTATCCCGCGAAAGCTCTGACCCGCCAGGGTATTCGGGTGGTTTTGCCGACGGGCCCGTGGCATGGCAAACGAACGCTGGATGGATTTTTTGGCGGCGAGAATATTTTACGGCGTGGACCTCTTGGGTTTATTGAAGGGTTTCAGGCTTGGGTTGCTGAGGTCGCGCTTTGGACAAGGTGGGCGCGATCAACGGCCGATGCACCGGTCGGATTGGGTGGTATCAGTCTCGGAGCATTAACGGCACAACTTGCATCGACGGCAGCTATGGAATGGCCTGAGAGTGATCGATCGGATGCTCTGGTTCTTTTGACCACGACGGGTGATATGAATGTTCTCGCCTTTGAAAGTGGTATGGTCGAAAAACTCCACTTGATTGAGGGCATTCAAGAACGTGGCTGGAGCCCTGAGACGCTTAAACCCTGGTTGCCATTACTTCAGCCGGAGGAAACTCCGGGATTAAGCCCTGATAAAATTGTCATGCTTCTCGGTTCAGCGGATCGGGTAACACCGTTCCCAGGCGGAAAGACGCTGGCGGAGCGTTGGAAGATTCCAGACTCAAATCTCTTTATACGGAAGCAGGGCCATTTTTCCGGGGCGCTAGGTCTGTCGCATGATGCAGCACCGTTGCAACGATTTGCAGATTTGCTGTTACAGCCCTAGCTGTTGCTGTTTTCCGACGCAGCTTCTTTCCTGAGCATGGCTTCGCGGCGGACGATATAGCCGCAGGAAGCAAGAACGATAATGCCGCCTGTGATCGCCCACGCATCGGGGAATTCATCGAAGAAAACGATGCCCATACCAACGGCGATGATAATGCGCAGATAATCCATTGGAGCGATGATTGTCATTTCACCGGCGGCATAGGCGCGGGTCAGACAATATTGCCCGGTGGAGCCGACAAAACCGAGGGCGAGTAGCCAAAACCATTCCTCACCCTGTGGAATTCTAAAGTCGAGGCTTGCGGGAATGGCGAGGACGAAGAACCCATAGAATAAGAAATAGAACACGATCCTGTTTGATGGTTCCGTTTTGGTCAGGTTCTTCATTGTTGTTAGGGCGCAAGTTGCGAGAATTGCGGCCAGCAACGCGACCATCGCGGCGGGCTCAATACCGGTCTGTGGTTTGACCACCAGTAAAATCCCACCGAAGCCAATAATGGTTGCTAAAGCACGTCGAAACCTGATTTTCTCACCGAGAAATAGGGCTGCCATGATGATCGACCAGAGGGGGATGGTGAACGTCAAAACGGTCGCATCGGCGAGGAGCATATGGTGAACGGCGTAAATTCCTGCGAGCAGGGATGTAGCACCGAAAAAGGCCCGCCAGAAATGGGCGAAGGGGCGCTCCGTTTTCAAGACGCCGATGCCGTTGATCGCCACCCAAGGGAGCATAAATAATAAGCTCGTTAGGAACCTGAACATGCCCACTTCAGCGATTGGCATGGTTTGCATCAGAACCTTGGCAATCCCGAACATCCCGGTCAGTAACGAGACGGCAACTAACATCCACAGAACGCCGAGAACATTAGAATTTATGCCGGTGCGGCGGGATGCGTCTTCGGATTCAACTGACACGAATATTTGCCTGGAGGGTAGGGAAAAAGCGGACTGAGTATGATGGTCATACCGTATGGCTGCTAGGGTGGAAACCAATAAACCGGTTGCCCTGTTCGTGCCCGTTACATCCTGCTTAAATGCCGTCCGACGGCAATCGCCGAAAATGGAGAGATGAATGATTTACGAAGAGCGTATTTACACGATCAAGCCAGGTACAATTGCTGAATATATGAAGAATTACGAAGAGCTAGGGTTGCCGGTGCAGAAAGAGGTTCTTGGTACGCTTGTTGGCTTTTGGCATACGGATGTCGGTGGTCTGAATAAAGTTGTCCATATCTGGGGCTACGACTCGTTGGACGACCGTCTCGAAAAACGCGCAATTCTATCGGCACATCCTGATTGGCCCGCTTATCTCAATGTTGCTTTGCCGTTGATCGTTGAGCAGGAAAATCGTGTCCTTATCCCTGCCAGCTTCTCACCTGCGAATTAGGAATTCAAAATGGCGAGACTTGAAGGGGATGTGGCGATTGTGACGGGCGCGGCACGCGGCATCGGTGCCGCCTATGCCAAGGCGTTAGCTGCAGAAGGTGCAAAGGTTGTAGTAACCGATATTCTGGATGCAAATAACGCTGTCGCTGCAATCACCGACTCAGGTGGAGCGGCTATCGGGGTTACTTGTGATGTCACTGATAATACCGCTGTTGATGCCTTGGTGGCACAGACTATTTCTGAGTTTGGTAAGATTGATGCGCTGGTCAATAACGCCGCGATCTTTGCGGAAATATCTCACAAGAGATTTGAAGATATTCCGGACGGCGAATGGGCCAAGGTGATGCAGGTCAATATCGAAGGCGTATGGCGTGTTTCAAAAGCCGTGGTCCCACATATGCGGGAGCGTCAATATGGCAAGATCGTCAATGTCGCCTCAACGACAGCGCTCAAAGGGACGCCGATGATGCTACACTATGTCTCGTCCAAGGGTGCCATTTTGGCGATGACCAAGGCAATGGCGCGGGAGGTCGGCGAAGACAATATCTGCATCAACGCGATTGCGCCGGGTCTTGTCGTAAGCGACGGCCTTGTTGAAGGCGGTAATTGGAGTGATGAATGGTTCGACAACAACACCAACAGCCGTGCTTTTAAACGCCGTGCGATGCCAGAGGATATGGTAGGGACTATAGTTTTTCTGTCGTCGCAGGAGGCCAACTTCATCACTGGTCAGACTATGGTCGTTGATGGCGGCTCGGTGCCGCATTAATTGACTTTTCGCTACCCGACGCCAACTTCACATGCGAAGGTAATCGATAAATTAACAGGAGAGAACTGAATGGCTGATGAGCCGATAACAGTAGAGATTTTTACCGACTACGTGTGACCTTGGTGTTTTCTCAGTACCGTGCGTATTGAAAAGCTGAAACAGAATTTCAACGTCGATATTAAGCTGGTGCATTTTCCTTTGCACCCTGACACGCCGCTCGAAGGTCGCTCGATGGCAGACCTCTATGCCGGCCGTAATGCAGACCCTGATGAGATGTATCGTCAGATGAAGGAGCGGATGGAGGCCGAAGGCCTGCCGTACGGCAAGCGTACCCATACCTATAATAGTCGCAAGGCACAGGAGTTGGGTAAGTGGGCTGATACACAAGATAATGGCGAGGCGCTGCATGACGCGCTGTATCGAGCCTACTTCGTCGATACCAAGAATATTGGTGATGTCGATGTGCTGGTTGAGATCGCCGAAGCGAATGGCTTCGACGGCGTAGAAGTGCGTCAGGTTCTTGAAGAAGGCACGTTCAACCAAGCTGTTGATGAGGATTGGGCCAAGTCGCGCGCTTATGGCGTGACGGGTGTGCCGACCTTTGTTGCGGGCGGTTTTGGCGTTGTTGGGGCTCAACCCTATGAGGCCCTGGAGCAGTTGATGAATGAAGTGGGTGCGGCTAAGACGTCGTAGGCTGCTAGATCGGTTTGCCGTCGCTGGTCGCCCAGGCGTCTTGCATGAAAATGTTGGAAGGCTGGGTTTCATCTAGGACTTTGCGTGCGGCTTCCGGTCCCGCGATGGGAAGATTGCCTGCGTCCAATACCCCAATTTGTTTGAGGGCCGAGCCCTGATCCCAGTAGAGATGTTCGTGACAGACTTTGTCGCCACGGAACTTCACGATGATGACGGTTGCGATCTCGACTGTTTTGCCCGTGGGCTCGATCCCTGGGAAATATCGGTCGATAACGGAGTCATGCAAGAACTTGGTGTAGGTTTCTAGGACTACCCGGTCTGGCCCATGGGTGAAGGAAATTCGCGTCCGTTCGCGGCCGCCGGAGTTTTGATCGACAAAGTGATATTTATAGAACCGCTTGAGCATGTCGTGGCCAACACCGCCGGTTAGTGTTGGGGTGTGGTTGACGTATGGCTCGTCGATCATTGTCGCCATGGTGGCATCGACATCGCAGGTGGTGAACTCATGGTAGACATGCTCCGCAAACAAAGCAGCGTAGTCGTAATAGGGACCAACGACACGGCGAAGCATTTCCAATGTGCGGGAGTGGGCGAGGCTGTCGGCAAGCTTGTTGAAACTATCGCGTTCTTCTATTGAAAAGCTGGGAGCGCCTTCTTCCCAACCATAGACACGTGAGCCATCCTTGCGAGAAAAACCGTCCTGCAAAGTTGCGACTAAAGCCTCAGCATCGGGGGCATTCTTGGTGCCGAATTGCAGGACAAACGGACAGGGCACGTTATCAAGAATATTATTCTCACCAGCCAGCGGCATGACATCGAAGGCGATGAACGCCTCGAATCTAGCGTCAGAGGCGGCCTGAAGCGCAAGCAATCCACCGTCGCCATGAGCAACCGCAACGATCTTATCGTCTGTGGAGGAGAAACCGCGTAGAGAGTCTGCTGCTTCGGTAAGATCAGAAACTGACAAGTTATTGGGAACAGCTAGGACTGAATAACCCTCCTGTCCAAACAGGCTTGCGCGCGCGCAAATTCCGGCATCGAGTGCGTCGCGATCGGAGATCAACAAGAGGCCTGGGCCCGAGCCACTGTGATGGACGGCGGTGAAGGCGTTTATCGGCTGGCCGCTGGCATTGATGGTAACCGGACTTCCTTTCGGGGCTAGGACCCGTTCGCGTTCTTCTTCAGCCATCTGGTTTTCCTTCTAGCCGTTAGGCTGCGAGCGCATCATGGGCATCGATATAATCGCGTCCCTGTTCTGTCGCGACGGCCTGGTAGGTGAGTTCACCCTGATAAATGTTTAGCCCTGCCAGTAAATGCGGGTCGGCTTGCATGGCGTTTACGGCACCTTGTTCAGCAAGCGATACAATGAAAGGCAGGGTCGCATTATTCAGGGCGAAGGTTGATGTCTGTGCAACCGCGCCAGGCATATTGGTGACGCAATAATGCACGACACCTTCCTCGATATAATACGGGTCGGAATGGCTCGTGGGTTTACTGGTTTCAATACAGCCTCCCTGATCAATCGCAACATCGACAATGACCGAGCCGCGTTTCATTTTCTTGACCATGTCGCGCGTGACCAGTTTCGGTGCAGCAGCACCGGGCACTAGTACGGCGCCAATCACCAGGTCAGCTTCAAGGACAGCTTGTTCAACACTGTGCACGGTTGAATACAATGTCGTCACGAGGCTTTGAAACTGAAAGTCGAGTTCGGCCATACGGCGCTGCGACATATCGATGATCGTGACGCTGGCCCCCATACCATTGGCGATAAAGGCGGCGTTGGTACCCACGACGCCACCACCGATAACGACGACCTTGCCTTGAGGAACTCCCGGTACACCACCAAGCAGTACACCCCGCCCGCCGCGTTCGATCTCAAGTCCCGATGCTCCGGCTTGGACCGACATGCGGCCTGCTACTTCACTCATAGGTGCGAGGAGGGGCAACGCGCCATGGTCATCAGTAACAGTTTCATAGGCGATGGCGACGGCACCGCTATCGAGTAATCCCTGTGTCTGTGCTTCATCGGGAGCGAGATGGAGATAGGTAAACAGCACCTGACCTTTGCGCAACATGGCGATTTCGGAAGCTTGCGGTTCCTTCACCTTCACAATCATATCGGCTGCTTTAAATACCGAGGCCGCATCTGGTGCGATCGTGGCCCCAACTGTGACGTAATCTGAATCATCAATGCCAATGGCATGACCAGCATTGGTCTCGATCACGACTTCATGTCCGCGCCGGGTTAGTTCAAAAACCCCGGGCGGAGTCATTCCAACGCGGTATTCATGATTTTTTACTTCTTTCGGGACGCCAATGTGCATGTCTTGCTCCTGTTGATCAGACTGAATAATAATGAGTGCATACAAAAAGAAAACCAAGGAAGTTGAATATGCGGGCGTTAATGCTGGAAAAGATCGGTCAACCAGAAGATTTGGTGTTGGGAGACTTCCCGTCACCAGAACCGGGGCCGGGTGAAGTCCTTGTTGATGTCCACGCTGCGGCGGTCAATTTTCCGGACCTGTTGACCATTGAAGGAAAATATCAGTTTCGGCCTGAACTTCCTTTTGTGCCTGGCAAAGAAGGCGCAGGCATTGTCGCTGCTATCGGCGATGGCGTGACACGCGTTAAAGTCGGCGACCGTGTGATGATCCAGGTCGAGTTCGGCACATTCGCCGAGCAAGCAATTGCCCCTGAACATGAATGTTATCTCGTGCCTGACGCTTTTCCCTTTGATGAAGCAGCGTCGATTGGTATTGCCTTTCAAACATCCCACTTGGCGCTTATTGACCGTGCCGGAATTAAGCCCGGCGAAACGGTGTTGGTCACTGGCGCTAGCGGTAGCGTCGGAATTGCGGCCATGCAGCTCGCGAAACAGCATGGTTGTACAGTGATTGCCGGGTTGACGACTCCGTCAAAGGAAGCGGTGGCGCGCGATAACGGTGCGGATCATGTCATTGATCTTTCAGTCGATGATCTCAAGAACTCTATCCGTGATCAGATTTATGCCCTGACCGATAGCAAAGGCGTTGATGTTGTCATCGAGATCGTCGGCGGCGAGGTGTTTAGCGGATCCCTTCGGTCCATCAAATTTCGCGGGCGGATGATTGTCGTTGGTTTTACCAGCGGCGTTATTGCTGAGATGAAGACTAACTATGTATTGCTCAAGAATATTTCTGTGATTGGTGTCGACCGAGGACAATATCGCGACAATGAGGTCGATTGGATGCACCGAGTGCAGGATGAAATTTTTCAGCTTTGCGTTGACGGCAAAGTCGGAATGCCGGTTCAGGCGCATTTTTCGATGGAAGATTTCATAGGGGCCTTTGATTTGATCCGAGAACGGAAGATCCAGGGCAAGGTTGTCCTCGAAATCCGAAAATAGGTAAGACAGATGGCTGAGAATCCCTGGGAAACACGGTATGTTGATGGGACGCCGCGCATCTGTATCGATGTCGCGGGCGAGGGGCCATTGCTGGTGTTTCTGCACGGGATCGGCGGCAACAAGCTTAACTGGCATCCGCAACTTCCAGAATTTTCCAAACACTTTACGAGCGTAGCTTGGGATGCACGTGGTTACGGTGCTTCTGACGATTATGAGGGCGATCTCGATTTCAGTGATTTCGCGTGCGATCTTGAACGCGTGCTCGACCACTTCGGTGCCGAGAAGGCCCATATTTGTGGTCTTTCAATGGGTGGCCGGGTTGCGCAGGATTTCTATGCTTTATTCCCGGAACATGTGGCGACATTGGTTCTATGTGACACCTTCGCCGGTGATGACGAAAGCGATGAACGTGCCAGTCGCTCGCAAACGATCGAAGAATTTGTTGAAAGCCGGATCAGGCCCTTTCTCGACGGGGCGGACCCCGCTGAACTTGCGCAGAAACGTGGCGGAAAGTTGTTGGCGCCTGGGCATACGGCAGAAGCCAAGGGGAGGGCGATTGCGGCAGCGTCACAGCTGCATGTTGATAGCTATATCAAAACTGTAAGGGCTTCTGCGGCTTTTACCCGGGTCGATAATCTAAAGAATATCGATGTGCCGACGCTTCTGGTATTTGGTGATCAGGATCCGCTTACACCACCAACCGTTGGTGATTATATGCAAGAGCGTATTGCTGGTTCTGAACTCGTGATTATTGAAAACGCTGGTCATATGACCAACATTGAACGACCAGCAGCCTTTAACAGCGCCGTTCTATCGTTTTTACACGAACATCGCGATTTGGCCCGCTAGTAGCTTACCACTTCTTCGATGGCAATGGATTGGCAATTGCATCTTCCAGCGAATTGACCCGATGAAACTGGTCTTCTGGACGTAGGTGGCCATCGTCATCGACTTGGTCCATGCCGCAATAGAGCTCGAATTCGAACCCATCTGGGTCGCAGAAATGCAGGCCCATATTGCCGCCAGCACCTTTGCGGCCTTGGAAGACTACTGGAATGCCATTTTGTTCGAGGTAATCGCGAGTTTTGAACAGGATGTCGGCATTGTCGACTTCCAGTGCGAGATGCTCAATTCTCAGAGCGTCTCCAACCTTTGCTCGCGTTTTGGCTTTGCTTGGCTTTAGGCCAATGGCGTGATGGTCAGACCCACACCGAAAGAAAACCATTCCGATGGCATTGCGGTCTGTCTCCTCAAAGCCCATGACCTCACGCCAGAACTTTGCGGTGCGCTCAACATCGGTGACCTCATAGACCATATGGCCAAGCTTGTTTACCTTGATCGGAGACTCTCCAACATATTCCGCAGGATGGTCATCACTCGCAGTTTGCGCGGCTCTCTCACGACCCTCTTGGTCGATTGAGTTTTCCATTGAGTTATTGTCCATCTTTCCCTCCTACAGGTGAGTGTCAGGTAATCGTTTGTTCAGGCTGCTGGCCCGGTCCATTCTGAGACAATGTCTTGATACTCAGGTCGTGAACGATCAGTCGGCGCTTCGGTCATTGAGCCGAGATAAAGGAAACCGGCTACCTTGTCGGCAGGCTCTAAGCCGAGCGCTGCTTTGACGTCATCGTTATAGGCGTACCATTCAGTAATCCACTGGGCTGCGAAACCCATGCCAAGGGCTGCGGTCAACATATTCTGGCAGGCGGCGCCAGATGACAGGACCTGTTCCCACTCGGGAATTTTATGGTCCGGGTTGGTCCGCGAAATCACCGCAATTGTGGTCGGTGCACGAACAAATCGTTCTTCTTCGATTTCTACCTGCTCATCGATACAGTCCGGATTTTCCTTACGAAAGGCATCGCCAAGGATTGAACCCAATTTTTCGCGGGCATCGCCGCGAATGACGATAAAGCGCCACGGCGTCAGGCGGCCATGATCAGGCACCCGCATACCGGCGCGCATAATGTTTTCGAGATCGTCAGAAGACGGACCAGGTTCTTCCATGTTGCGAACGACAACGGAACGGCGCTTAAGCAAGAATTCGGATAATTCAGACATTTTTTACATACTTCTCTGGCAAAGGGGTGCTGTTAGAAAATGATATAGCATTAATGAGGATTTTGTCACGGGGGTTGGTCTGTCATTGCTTGACCCGTAGGTTCCCCGAATGCGAAAACTGGGCCGATATTCGATCTTTTTAACTAAGGGAAAATGCAATGGCAGGCGGTGTTCTAGAAGGTAAGTTTGCACTGATAACCGGTGGCTCACGTGGCATGGGTCGCGAGATGGCGGTTGCTTATGCCAAGGCTGGCGCAGCGGGTATCGCCATTACAGCAGCGCCGGGTACCGACGAACAAACCTCTGAGATCCAGGATGAACTTAATGAAGTGCTTGCTGCGATTGAAGCAGAAGGCGGAAAAGGCATTACGCTGCTTGGCGATGTCGCGAGTGCTGAGGACTGCACACGTGTTGTTGAGGAAACTGTCAAAGCATTCGGCGGTTTGCATATTTTGATTAACAACGCTGGCAAATCCGGCCGGTATGTCCATGCCGGTGATGGATCACTATCAATTTCCGATGTCGATCCCGCTGGGTTTAAAGACGTCATCGATACCAACATCCTTGGGCCCTATCTGATGACTCACGCTGCCTTTAAACATTTGCAGGCGGGAGGTTGGGGACGAGTCATCAATATTTCCAAGCGTACGGATTCGATGCATCGTTCGGCGATTACGCCTTATGGGCCATCGAAAGCCGCTATCGAAGCGGCGACCATCGCCTGGGCGGAAGCAATGTATGGCTCCGGTATTACATTCAACGCCCTAAGCCCAGGCGGGTTAGTGGATACAAAATTCGCCACCGGTACAATTGATGGCAGGGGATTGGACGCGAAAGTCATTGGGCCGATGTCCGTGTGGCTCGGGTCGGATGCCTCAAACGACACAACGGGTTGCCGTTTTGTCGCTGAAAATTGGGATGATAAGTTACCGGTTGATGACGCAGCGGAGGGTTGCCGCGAGCGGGCGATCTTTACCCCACCAAAACGCGAAACACCACTTGAAAAGGCGTGGCGCGAACCAGGTAGCTAATCGACAGGATTGTTCTCAAGAAAAGCCGTGCGGAAAATCTGCCTCCTTGCCGCGAGGTCGAAGTCACGCTTGTAGGCTGTCGGCGGTTCGGTTGTGACGCGCGCCCACAGAAAACGCGGGCCGGGAGCATCGGTAATAAACGTCGCTGCCTCCGCAAACTGGCCCGGTGCATCGATCTCCAGCACGGATGGAATGCCAGCGCCTTCGGCCATGACCGCGAGATTTGTACGCCGTGAGGTATGGCCAAGCTGACCGCCGGTCTCGGCGTGCATGCCGTTATCAATACAGATGATCGTCAAATTATCTGGCATCATCGACGCGACTGTTGCCAGTGCGCCGATCCCCATCATTAACTCACCGTCACCGGCAACAGCCAGTACCGGTTTTGTCGGTGCGGCTAACGCGACACCAAGCCCCATTGAAGTCGTTGATCCCATGGCCCCCGCCATTGTGAATAGATTGGCGCCGTCATCGGTGAGACCAGCAGTGTCCTTGGAGGCGCCAGCCAAACCTGAAACAATCAGAAAATCATCCGGATTGGCCAGGAGGTTCGGAAGAAGATCGCGGCGGTTGATGGTGCTCATATCAAAAGGCCTTTGCGCCGAGGAATTTTTGGGAAAGCACGAGAGCAACGCCTTGGCCACCGGTATATGCCGCTGAGATTGCAGCTTCGGTGGCGTGTTCCAGTTCGTCTTCACGGTCGACCTGAATGACGAGGATTCCCATCGCTTCGAGGATTGGTGTGACGGCCTGCCCCATCGGATATTGCCAGTGGTTCTCTTCACCATAATCACCGCGCATGGTCACGATCATGAGCATCGGAAACCGCCCACCTTTGACGACGCTGAGATAGTTCGGGCAGTTCCCTACGCCAGAAGATTGCATGCAAACAACGCCGCGTTGTCCAACGAGATCGGCACCCGCACACACGGCGACGCCTTCTTCCTCGCTGGTCAAAAGGACGGTGCGGGTTTCATTATGTTCGTCGGCCATCTTGATGATGTCCGTATTGCCAAAGTCAGGGACATAGCCGAACAGCGAGACATTCGCGTCGACCAATTTGTCAAAGACCAGATTTGACCAGACTTCTCTGTCAGGTGCTTGCATAACTATCTACTTCGAATGAAAAATGTTGGCTCTTTGTGTCATGGGGTCTGCGTTGGAGCAAGACCGGGGTGCAACGCTAGCTGTGAACCGCCTCGGCATAGGCTAGACCATCGTCCAGTTTGATGTCGTCAAACAGATCTCGTTCATGCATCCAGCTCTGGGTCCTTTCAAACATTTCTTGCGTATAGGGTTGTGGAACGACGCGCTCGCCGTTGCCAAACTGCCTGACATCCACACTATCGACATAGCGATCCGGGATTTCTGTTCGGAAGTATTTTTTATATTTCTCAGGTTCGGCATCGATGTCGGTTTGAGCCCGGATCAAGCCCCGCATGTATTTCTCAACATTCTCCGGATCGGCATCGTTGGCGAACATAAAGGCCATCATGAAGGTCGTTGAAACGATACGGCGGAAGCCTTTTTGCTCCATGAGATAGAGCTGCGGTCCCCAGACATTTACGGCAGGGATCTTGCGGGCAATCGCGGCATCTACACGTGACCAGCTAGTGCCGACAAATTTCAACGCGATAACTTTGGGGTCGAGAAACGTTTCCAACGCCTGTTGAGCGGAATAGTGGCTACCAGAGTGGAAGCCAACGGCTACATCAACATTTGCAAGGTCGTCCGGGACGAGGATGTCAGAGTCATTGGGAACGACAATAGCTGCCTCACAAATGCTGTAGGCTTTGCCATACATAACGCCGGTACTGAGCTTGGCCGATTGGTTTACCGTCCAATGACAGGCGCAGCTGACATCGCCAGCATCTTCGGCGTCACCCTTGCGACCACCACCATCGGCATAGCGTTCAAATGCACCATGCCGATTGTCTTTAATCGGCGCATCAGAAACGGCTTCGGGCAGCATATCGACAGTCTTATAGCTGGCATCGACATTGAGGAAGTAATCTAGCCCTTCATCGCTGAAATAGCCTTTTTCATCGGCTACCCAGTCATTGAGTCTGCCATGCGGCTGAATGGTGAATTTTGCCATTTGGACTTCCTTAGAGCGGGATCACAATGAGTGTATCGATGCGTTCTGAATCACACACGACGATACGCTCTTTGAACCGCAGAATGCTGCCGTCGTCAATGATCCGATCAAGATACTTCCCAGTACAGAATATCTCCGGTGCCGAGGATTGCACCGTTCGGAAACAGGCAAAGCTGGTTTGCAGAGAATACTCAATACCGTCCAGTCCCGTTACCACTGGTGGATCAATCAAATGGCGATAGCTGTGTGGTTCAAACAGATTGGCGCTGCGGAGGGCCAATATCCGATCTTCAATCATGGCGCGGTTCTCGCACAGAATGAGACCAACTGGCATATTGGCTTCATGGTTCTGTCGTGTCGTGACCATGTAGCGCCCATCTTCTGTAAAGAATTTTGGCCATTCTTCGAGCTTATCTTCATCGATGACATGGCCATAGCGCCGATTGAGCGTATCGATCCGCTGCAATAGGGAAGCGTCGGCATCAAAGGGGGGAAGAGAACTGTCGGGCATTGGTCAGCTTTCCATCAACCCGTGCCAGCCTTGCCAAAATCCGCGTACGGCAAGCTCGTTACACCGGCTTTCGGATATGCGTTCGACATCGCGACCGCCCATAGCCAAAATAGACTTTTTGTCCTCAGCGCCCGTGACACCGCGCCGGACCCAGCCAACCACGGCACCATCTTCCATAGCGATATAACCGCCCGGTCCAACGAGATTGGATTGTCGAATACGCATAGCGCGCTGTTCTGGTGTGTCTTCGACAGCACCCAGTACCCACCAGGTAAGCTCACTTTTATTCGGGCCCTTGGGCACGATTAGACGCAATGTAATGACGTTTGAAAGTTGCTGTATCGAAAAATTCGGAAACAGGCTCTGAATTGCCAATGTGGTGTCACATTCAAACTCCGGCCAGCTTTCCAAGAGTTCTGGGGCCTTCAGAGCATAATCATCCTTTTGCGCGCGGATTTCCTTCGCGTCATATTGGCCCTGATCATTGTCCTGTGCGCGAATTGAGTATGTCAGGTGATGCAGCCCGCCTTCGCTGACCTCGACAGCTCCTTTCATCGAAAGGCGATTGAGACGGAACGTGGTCATAAAGGAATGAAGAAGTGTCGCGTGATAGGTATCACGGACGTTCTCCATATAGAGCTTCCAATTGCCATCGAGACCATGCTGGAACCGGCCAAGCAGTTCCATATCGCGTCCGAGGAGCCGCTGGATATTACCGCACATTTCCGGGCCAAAATAATCAGTCAAAGAAGGGACGTCATCTGAGAATGTGCCAAAGGCGAGGCCGCAATAGGTCTCGACTCTGAGGCGCTGTAACGAATGGCAGGACTTGTCGAAGTCCTCTGCCATGCCGCCGTTGCCCTGAATGCCTTTTTCAAAGGCGATGGTTGCGAGGTTGCCCTGCAAGTCATAAGTCCAGTTGTGATAAACGCAGGTCAGACAGTCGAGATTGCCGTGATCTTCGATACAGACAAGATTACCCCGGTGGGCGCACCGATTGACCATGGCGTTGATGTTGCCGTTCTTGTCCCGCACAACGATGACCGGTGTATCACCGACTGGCATGGTTTTGTAATCACCAGCATTCGGCAGTTCGATTTCCATGGCTAGAAAATGCCAGGCATCGCCCTGAAACAGTTGCTTCTGTTCCTGTGCATAAATCTGCTCGTCTGAATAAACGGAGTAAGGGACTTCACTGAAATCATTCGGTTTAAAATCAAGTGGTGCCATAATTGATGGTCCCTTACTGCGCGGCGTCGGTTGAATGGTTTTGCGCGCCGTGGTGAACTCAGCTTTAACAATCGATACCCCAAAGAGTACTACCAAAATTCTGAGATTGGGAGCCTTCTATGAAACTGACCTTAAGTATCGCGACAGATACAAACCCGCGGACTCGTCCGATCATGGATGGCGCAGTGGAAATTGACGGTGTTGATCTGATCCACACGGCGTTACATCCATCAGAAATGTTCTGGCGGCAGCTTAAATTTGGCGATTTTGATGTATCCGAAATGTCATTTTCATCGCTGATCAAAGCGGTTGCCCGCGGTGACGATAGTTGGGTCGGTATCCCCGTCTTTACCACTCATCATTTCTTTCAAAATTGGATTCTGATCCGAAAGGATGCCGGCATTGAAAAGCCCGAGGATATGCGCGGCAAGCGCATCGGGGTGCCGGAGTTCCAGCAAACCGCCGCCGTATGGTCGCGAGGAATGTTGAAGCATGAGTTCGGGGTCGATCAGACCGAGATGGAATATTTTATGGAGCGGCTGCCCGAAACCAGCCACGGCGGGGCGACCGGATTTCAACCCCCACCGGGCGTTACGGTTAATCAGATCCCGATTGAGACAAACATTGGAGAAATGCTGCTGGATGGCGAACTCGATGCGACGCTCTTATACCTTTCGCGTCCGAACCTTGTGGACCGCAGCTCTGCTGATCTTTGGAACCATCCAAATTTTGGATACTTGTTTCCCGACCCAGAAGCAGAGAGCCTGCGCTATTACCAAAAGACCAATATCTATCCAATCAACCATACGATGGTGATCAGGCGGACGTTGGCGGAAGAACATCCCTGGCTCTTGCTGAATATCCTCAAAGCGTTCAATAAAGCGAATGAGGTGGCAAACCAACAACGACTGGAACATATCGATTACTACCGGGCATCAGGACTCATCTCTGCAGACGCATACAAGGCTTTGTCTGAACCGTTGGTAGAACACGGTGTTAAAGCCAATCGCGAGACATTGGAGGCAGCGACGTTGTATTCCTATGAACAGGGTCTAACGCCGAGGCAGGTTGCACTCGACGAAGTTTTCGCTAGAAACACTCTCGATCATTAAACCTGAAAAGCACCCCTTGTGATTGAGACTGCATTTCTCGGCGTCCCCGGCGTAAACGCCTGGATATTCTTTGGCCTGTCGGTGGCAGCCTGCTGCACGTCTATCGTGGCGATGGTCACAGGGACTGCAGGCGGATTGCTCTTGCTCGCCATCATGGCTTTCTTCTTTGAACCTACAACGCTTTTGCCGCTGCATACCATTATTATGCTGCTGACATCTGTCCACGTGGCTATCCTGTTTTGGCGATACACGCTGAAAGCCACTGTGTTGCCATTTCTCGGCGGGTCAATTGCGGGCGCCGCGCTCGGGGGGCAAATTTTTATCGCGCTGCCGGCGGCAATCCTGCAAGGCATCATCGGCATCTTTATCTTTATCTTGATCTTGACCTGGTTGCCTAAGATCGCCAGCGCGGGCGGTGAGACCAAACGTTTTGCCGTAGTTGGGTTTGGCGTTACGTTCCTCGGTATATTTGTCAGTGCAACAGGCTCACTATTGGCCTCATTTGTAGCGAGTGCTTCACCTGATCGACGCAATCATGTCGCGACAATGGGAGCATTGATGATTTGTAGCCATGTCACCAAGATCGTTGCTTTTGGTGTTCTAGGCATTGCGCTTAGTGCCTATGTTCCGCTGATCATCGCAATGGTCGCCGGGGCAGCAACGGGCAACTGGATCGGTGGCCAGATGCTCGACCGCATGCAGGAGCAGATCTTTCGGACCTTGTTTAAGGTCCTTTTGACGATCTTGGGGCTTCGCCTGTTGTGGGTTGGCGCAAGAGGTCTCGGCTGGTTTTAGCTGCTACATGCTTCTAAAACAGCTTAGGACAGCAGCGCGTGACGTCTTGGCGACATCTGCGTCATAGGCCGGTTTCCCGGGCGTCGAGAAATTATGGGCATGACCTTCATAGACTGCGATTTCGGCATTTGGGTGGTTGGCGTAAGACACTTTGATGGCGTTGACTTCGTCCATCGGAATGGAGTTATCGACAGATCCGAAATGATAACTGACAGGGCAGGTGATGTTCTGGGTCTCATCTAGATGCAGGCCAATTTTCGTGCCATGGAAGGCAGCAGCGGCATCTACACCGAGACGTGATGCGCAAAGATGCGCGTAACGCCGACCAAAGCAGAACCCTAGAACAGCAATTTTACCATTGCAGTTGGGCCGGCTTTTGAGGTCGCTGATGATGTCTTCAATATCGAGCATGCCTTGTTCGGCATCAAAGGCCGCGTAACGCGCCTGTGCAATCTCCCGATCCGCCGTTGGGCCGGGGTGCTGACGCCAGAAAATATCGGGCATCGAGACAACAAAACCATCTGCGGCCCAGGCATCACCCAGCATTCTGTTGGTTGCATCCGCACCTGAAATCGCCGTGATATAGAGAAGGCCAGGATATTTGCCGTCGCCGTCTGGTTTAGTCAGATAGCCGTCGAAGGTCTCATTATTGCGGGTGGTGTATTTAATGTCCTGACTCGGCACGTGATTTCTTTCTGATTAGGTATTGAACAACGGCAGAATAGCACCAGCGGCGGCAAACATTGCGGTGTCTTCGTTTTGGAAGCCGATGAGCTGTAGACCCAGCGGCAATCCCTGGGTTTCGAGAACCGGCAATGAAACGGCAGGAACACCGAGCAGAGATGTGCAGACCGTAAAGTTGGGATCACCGGTCCAACCGAGTCCTTCCGGCGCAGCATCAGGTGCGGCGAGGGTGACGCAAACATCGCAGTGATCGGCTAGTTTCGCGAAAATAGCCCGAACTTCGTTGCGACGCGCGATGTGCCCGCTGAACTCTTCCTGGCTCATGCCATTGGCTTGTTCAAGGCGCTCGCGAGAGCTCTCGCTAAGTTTGGAAGCATCCATGTCACGGGCATAGGTGTTAAGCGGCCAACGGCCTTCCCAGGCATTGATGTCGCGGGAGAGGGGGTTGGCATCTGAAATCGCTTCCTCAGCGGCTTCGACAGCTGCGTTACTAGCGCGATCGATAACGGTGATACCAGCTGATTCCAGGGTTTCACGCGCCGACTGCAGTTGTTGCTTAGCGTCGTCAGTTGCGGTTTCCCATCCAGCAGTTTGCAGCAGAGCAACTGTCTTTGGTTTGTTCGCTTCTGGCAAAGTCATTGGACCGGTAAGTCCGACATAGCCGGCATCACCGCCCGCGCGGGATGACATTTCGCGGGCCATAACCCAGGTGTCTGCCAGGGTAGCCGCGATGACACCGGTACAGTTTTGGCTGAAACCATCGAAGCTGCCGCCACGATTGATACCACCGACACTCGGTTTAAAGCCGAATGCGCCGCAATAGCTTGCTGGCCGGATCGTTGATCCGATCACCTGGGACGCCGTGCCGCCAGCAAGCATGCCAGAGCCGACAGCGGCTGCTGATCCACTGCTTGAACCGCCAGGTGTGCGGTCAGTGTCGTAAGGATTGCGGGTGCCACGAGGCTGAGTTGCGGCAAATTCAGTTGTCACGGTTTTTCCAACGACAACGGCTCCAGCTTCGCGGAGTGCTGCAACAGCCGCGCAGTCGCGGCCCATCTTCCAACCGAGGAATAAGGGTGACCCCTGTTCGGTGACCATGTCGGCGGTTTCCATGACATCTTTGACTCCAATCGGCATTCCGTCGATAGGGGATAGCGGATTCCCACTTTTCCAGCGAGCGGTGGCTTCATCCGCAGCGGCACGAGCGCCGTCGAAATTGGTCGCAACAAAGGCGCCGATAGTGCCGTCATGCGCATCGATTACTTCGATGCAGCGTTCCAGGTATGCGCTTGGTGTATCGCTGCCATCTGCAAATGCGGCAGTAGCAGAATGAAAAGGACGGACTTTGGGATCAATGCCAGCGGCCATGATAATTCTTTCTGTTTAGCTGTTGTGTTTAACCGATAAGGTCGTGTGTGCCCTCAGCGAAGAGTTCTTCGACACTGAATTTACGGGGCGTGATGAGTTGATCGAAAGCGGTTTGCGTCAATGCTTCCAGCGCCAAGCGGTTTGGTTCTATTCCGTAAGGGAACGGATCGCCTTTAACACCTTCTTCCAGTTCAACCGTCAGAGTATCCTCTTTGGAAAGATCTCCACCGCGATTGATTGAGGAAAGGTAGGCATCTTTTGAAGATTTCAGGGCGTTGAACAGATCGACGGCAAGGCCGGGATATTGCTCTAACAGTTCATCCCTGACGACGATGCCATGATTGACTGGGTAGACGCCGGTGTTGTGATAAGACGCAAAACCTGCGGCCTTGGGATCACCGATCAAGGGTTTTACGCCCGGGACTTCTTCGGGCAACGTGCCGATTGCCGCGACGATGTCTCCATTGCCAAACATTTCCGTAAAGTTCTTACCCATTGAATCGTAGTCAGCGAAGGGCGGAAGCTTATATTCGGCGACATGTTCATCGTCGGTGCAGGTCCAGTGAACCTTGCTGAGATCAACGTCATATTCCGCACTGAGGACATGACGCGCCCAGACGCCGGTTGTGACTGTGTAACCACGCACGATACCGGCAGTCTTTCCTTCGAGTTCCTTCGGGCTGCCGAGACCAGCCTTACTATCAACGTGAATAGCTTGGTGATGGAAATTTCGCGTGATGAAGAGCGGGATAGCGGTGATTTTCTTGCCAACAGCTTTCGCAGCGAGATAGGTCGTAAACGGCATTTCACAGATATCGTATGCGAGTTCCCGCACCATTTTCCGAGCGAAGACCAAAATATTTTCCGCTTCGGGAAATTCGAGCTCCAGACCATCGTTTATTGACGTCCGGGTCTTCATTTCACGCATCAGGCCATAGCTACGCGTCGGCACTACTAATTTTGGCATTGGGTAATCCCTCGGTGATCTTGATTTCGATATCTTTCCTTACAGCAAATACCCCGCGGTATCAAAGGAGCGGCTGCGTTCAAAGTAGACAAATAGACAAGTTTTCAGACAAAATGCGGCTAATAAATTTAATCGTACTGTGCAGAGGAGTGTTTCGTGATGGTGAGCAACATTAACGCCTTTGATGGCGATGGCCATGTCGAGGAATGGGAAGAGACCTTTTCCGATAAGTATCTTGATGAGGAGTTCCGTGATCGTCGTCCTGTGGTCATTGAAACCGGAGAAAACGAGCGCGATTATAAATGGCTCATTGAAGGTGAAACCTTCCGCATCGGTGGCTCTCCGTCGAGCAAAGGCGGGGTTGTTTCACTGGAATACGAAAAGATGTCCAAGTGGCGGGGATCGCATGAAAGCGGTGAGTTTCATAGCGCGAAAGATCGTCTTGAGGTGATGGATGCCGAAGATACGTTGATTTCCATCAACTATCCAACTTTGTTGCTGCAGTGGCCGATTGCCAAAGACCCGAAGTTGAATCAGGCCCTTACGCGCGCTTATAACAACTGGGTTTGCGATATTTCCAACCAGGCGCCTGATCGTTTGAAATGGGTCACGGTGATCTGCCCAAGCGACCCTGAAGAAGCAGCCCGTGAGATGATCCGGACCCAAAAAATGGGCTCCGTAGGACTTATGGTGCTTGGCGAATACAATGAAAAAGGCCTCGACCACCCTGATTTTGAGATCATTTGGCAGACTGCCAACGACATCGGTATGCCGGTGAATGTGCATCCTGGCACTGGAGCGCTAAAGGCGTGGGAAGACTATCCCAGCGTTGCAGCGGATCAGTTCCTGATGTCGGTGGTACGGGGTTTCAAGACGATTTGTAGCTCCGGTATTCTGGATCGTTATCCGGATGTGACAGTTTCGTTCCTTGAGACGGGCTGCACGTGGGTGGATTTTGCCATTGAGGTGATGGATTTCACCCTCGATAGTATCCGCGAACGCATTGAGCACGATGCGCTGCGTGCAGAGCATATGCCGATCATTGAACGCGGCCTGCCAAAGATGACACCAGAAGAATATATCAAGGCAGGGCGGATCTTTATCGGGTTTGAGGTCGATGATGACCTGTTACCTTATATGATCAACAAGTACGGTACGGATTGCTGGGTTTATGCCAGCGATATTCCGCATGCTCATCGACTGGTGGATTCACCAAAGCATGTGCTTAACCGTCCCGATGTTACTGACGAAGCCAAAGAAAAGATCCTGTGGCACGGTACGGCTAAGCTTTATGGCCTTGATCTCAATGAAGCTAAAACGGCCGCTGCTTAGCTAACAAATTTGTTGTTTTTAGCAGTGGAAACGGCGCAAAGCCGAAAGGATAGACATGCCATTTTTTAAGTCGCATCCGCCCGATGCAAATCCCAGTAATGTTTTTGGTACTTATCCTGATGTTTATGGCCATTGGGCGGAAATGGGGCAAAAGCTCATCAACGGGCCGTCACCTTTGTCTCCCGCGGAACGGGAGATGTTGCAAGCTTATGTAGCGGGGGTGGCGGACTGCCAGTTCGCGTTGATTGCTCATGCTGAAGTTGCCTATGCAATGGGTGTTGAGGAAGGTCTGATAGACAAGCTCCTCGCGGACCTTGATACGGCGCCAATTGAGGACAGGTTTAAGCCCTTACTCACTTTTGCCGGCAAACTTATGGTAACCCCGAGTAATATGACCCAGGAAGATGCCGACGCGGTGTTTGATGAGGGCTGGGATGAAAAAGGCCTACACGATGTGATCGCGATTACTGCCCGTATGAGCTTTATGGCGCGGATCAATGAAGGGCATGGTTTTACGCCCTATAGCCGGGAGCACGCCAAGGAGAGAGCACAGGATCGCCTTAACAAGGGCTACGTGAATATGTATGACGCGCTCGCTGACGAAGACAACGAGTAGTTCATTTACGAGGCGAAGTCCGGTATTTTGCGATGCTTCGTTGCCTGTTCATAGGCATAGGCGAAGTTGATCATATTGGCGTCATCATAAGGTCTGCCAAGGAAGGTAATGCCGCCGGGTAGATTGTCTGTAGTGAAGCCAGCTGGCACGACCACAGATGGCACAAATATCAGGAACGTATTGATATGCGGGGCACCCCATTGGTCGATATAGGGCGGATTTAATCCGTCTTTGATCGGGGTGGGCTGATGCTCGACTGCCTTGTGAACGATTGAATCCAGCTTGTGATCGGCCATGACGGCGAGAAACCGTGTCATCAATTGATCGCGGGCATGCAGATATTTGCCCCATTCAGCGCTTGTATCTTCGTTTTTCCAGCGGGTGCGGACACCGTGCATGGTTTCTTGAAACAGCGGGGAGGCCATGATTCCCGCGCGGGTCTTGAACGGTGTATTGGCACCACCTGCAGCGTAATCAGCAAAGGATTGATTTTCGTCATCGTTATTGCGCGCGCGTTGGGCCAAGAGGTCATTCATACCTGGTATTTCAACGGGATCGACGATTTCCGCGCCTGCATCCGCTAGTTCACCTACGGCGCGATCAAATAGCACATCTATTTTGGCAAAATCATCTGACTCTGGTTCTGTTCGGTGACCCATAGGCTCCCGCATGATGCCGATCCGTTTGCCTTTCAGGGCATTCTTGTCGAGAAGATCAGCATAGCTTTCCGGGGCGTTGCCCACACCGCGGGCCGTGATGGGGTCTGCGGGGTCATAACCCACCATACAATCGAGAAGTTTCGCGAGATCTTTGACGGTGCGGGACATTGGGCCCAACGAGCCGTTGATCATTGGCCATCCGGCATAGACCCCGTGACGACTGACCAAGCCGGCGGTTGGCCGCATGCCGGAGACACCGTTCCAGATTGAGGGGCGCCGGATCGAGGCAAATCCCTCCTGTCCAACGCAAATGGTAGCGAAATTAGCGGATACCGCAGCGCCAGAGCCACCGGACGAACCACCGGCGGTGCGTTCCTGATCGTAAACATTGCGAGTGGATCCAAACAAAGAGCCATGAGTATCACCGGCGCCCAATTCACCGAGCGCGGCCTTGCCAATGAAAATGGCGCCTGCTTCTTTGAGTTTGGCGGCAATGGTGCAGTCACGCCCTGGATTATGGTCCTTGAAAAGAACAGACCCCATGGTCGTCGGCATACCATCGACATCGGCCTGGTCTTTCATGAGCAGGGGAATGCCGTGCAAAGGACCAACCATGCCGCCATCAGCGAGGGCTTGATCAAGGCGGTCGGCGTCTTTCAATGCCTTCGGATTGAGCGAGATTATCGAGTTAATTTGCGGGCCATTTTTGTCATAGGCCTCAATTCGATCAAGATACATCTGAACCAATTGCCGGGCTGTCAGAGTGCCATCCTGATAGGCGGCGTGCACATCAGCAATTGTAGTGTCGATAATATCGAAAGTATTAGATGAAGACATATCTATAACTCCATGAAACCAATAAATAGTTTTGTATTATTGTTCGGCGCGTTCACGCTCTAACTGGCGCAGCGCGCCGCGTTGAATTTTACCCGTTGGTGTGTGCGGCAACTCCTCCACAAACTCGATAGCGCGGGGATATTTAAAGGCAGAAATTTGCGATTTGACGAAATTCTGCATCTCGCTAACTAATTCATCTCCAGCGGCAGATTTATCACGCAATTCAATGAAGGCTTTGACCACTTGGCCACGGTCTTTATCCGGTGACCCGACAACGGCGACTTCGCGGATGGCGGCGTGTTCCATTAGGACCGCTTCGACTTCCAAACCGGAGACATTATAGCCGCCGGTCAGGATCATATCGTCGGTACGGGCTTCGTAAGAGAAATAGCCTTCCTCATCGCGGATGCAGAGATCGCCAGAAAGGTTCCAGCCATCGCGGATATAGGCCTTCTGACGGTCGATATCGTCGAGATAGCGGCAGCCATTGGGGCCTTTAACGATCATTTGGCCGACTTCGCCAGGGGCGGTGTCATTGAAATTGTCATCAACCACGCGGACTTCAAAGCCAGGGACTGCGGTGCCGATTAAACCAGGGCGGATATCATCACCGGAAGCGGAGATGAAGATGTGGAGCAGTTCGGAGATCCCGAGGCCGTTTATAATCCGCACGCCAGTTTTCTCTTCCCAGCCATGGAAAACAGCGGGTGCTAGCGGTTCGCCACCTGCAATACAAAGCCGCAGAGATGACGTGTCGTACTTATCGATCTCGTCCAGCATGAGCTTGTAGCCCGACGGGGTCGAGAAACAGACCGTGGCTTTGAATTTCTCGATGGTTTGTAGCAGCACTTCGGGTGTTGCCCGTTCGACCACGACGGTTGAGGCACCAAACCGCATTGTATCGGTCATATAGGCGCAAAGACCGTATAAAAAGGCGATTTGTGGGCTGCCGCAGACAATATCGTCTGGCTGAATTTTGACCACATAACGAATGAAAGTGTCTGCGACGGCGAGAATATCGCGGTGGAAATGTAGCGTGCCCTTTGGTGTGCCAGTTGATCCGGAGGTGAAGCCGATCACGCATGGGTCATCGGCTGATGTATCGACATTTTTAAAGACTGTGGATTTCCCTGCCATCGCGTTATCCAACGATTTGGCATCATCACCGCCAAAATAGAGAATATCGCGGAGGTCTTCGGCTTTTTCGCCTGCCGCAGCGATATCTTCCGCCAGCTTGATGTCGGATATGGCCAGGTTCACTTTGGCTTTTGCCATCATGTAGATGAGTTCGCGTTCGCGCAGCACAGGCATGGTTGCAATCGCGATCCCACCCGCTTTGAGGACAGCAAACCAAGAGGCAATCAATATCGGGTGATTGCCTGAGCGCAAGATCACACGCTCACCAGGGACCATACCGTAATCTTCTACAAGAACATTGGCGATCTGGTTGGCGCGCTCCATCAAATCGGTATAAGTCCAAATATTATCGCCGAAATAAATCATCGGCTTATCGGCGCAGCCGTCTGCGACCATCTTGTCGAGCAGCTCAGTGGCAACATTCATCCGCTCAGGATAGGCAGCAAGTTCAGGAAGAACGGAATAATCCATCTCCGGCCAGAGCTCTTCTGGCGGCATGTTATCCAGGATAAACGTGTCGATATGGGCAGTGGACATAAACGCGTAACCTCAAATTACAGGTAGGGGCCGCACATTAGTGAAAAAGGGTTGGTTGGAACAGGGGCGAATGATAGTTTCGCGCGCCTATTATAGAAACGAGATCCAATGAATCCGCTTATCCAGCTAGAACTAATCCGGGAATCCCTCGTTGCTGTCGTTAACGAGATGCGCGCTAACATCATCCATTCTTCCTACGCGGCAATTATTTACGAGGGACATGATTTCTCTTGTGCGCTCATGTCTGCCGATGGTCGACAGGTGGCACAGGGGTTAGCCGATCACCCGATTCATATCTTTGCTGTGCCGTATTCGACCCGCGAAGTCGTGAAGGCTTTCAAAGATGATATTCACGAGGGCGACCTGTTTCTTCATAACGACCCCTATACTGGCGGAACGCATCTGAATGACGTTTTGCTCCTCCATCCTGTATTCAACGAAGGCAAACTGGCGCTTTTTGCGGCGATGCGGTGCCATTGGAACGATGTCGGTGGCATGACACCAGGCTCGCTGTCTGGCCGGGTTAAAGAGATTTATCAGGAAGGTATTCGGATTACGCCGACGCGTATTTGCGAAAAGGGCGTGATGAATCAAGCGGTTCTTGATGCCTTATTTAACAATATGCGCGGCCCCGAAGAACGTATCGGCGATTTTAACGCAATGCTCGGTACCGGCCGTAAGGCCGCAGAACATCTGGAGCGGCTCTTTCAGCGCTTTGGCGGTGATGGGTTGATTGATGGGGTGGAAGCGTTAATTGATCGCTCTGAACGGCAGATGCGCTCGCGAATTTCTGACTGTCCCGACGGCGATTACTTTGCCGAAGGCTATATTGAAAGCGACGGATCGAACCCTGATCCATTGGTCGTCCGGCTCAAGCTCACTGTTGAAGGCGATTCTATAAACGCAGACTTCACTGGCACTTCGGCGCAGACCAATGGACCGACCAACTGTGGTCCAGCTATGGCGTTTAATGCGGTGGGCACTATTGTTAAAGCTTTCCTCGATCCCAAAACACCGATTAATAATGGCTCGTTTAACCCGATCAGCGTTACGGCACCGGAAAAGAGCTTCATTAATGCACGGGAAACCGCGCCATGCGGTGGCATGGCTGAGGTCAAATTCCTGATCGACTCTGTCGTAGCTGCCGCAATGGGGCAGGTGGTGCCAGAGATGAGCGTGGGCGATCTCAAAGGCGGTGCCAACCACATTCATATTGCGGGACCGCGCGAAGATGGCGGAACCTATATCCATTACGAATGGCCGGCGGGCGGCACTGGGGCATCTGCGGGTGTCGATGGCAGCAACGCCGTACGAAGTTATAACGAAGGCGACTTTAACTCGATCCAGTCGGTGGAAACGGTCGAATCGCAATATCCGCTTCGTGTTGAACGATGCGAGATCAGGACCGGTGCCTGTGGTGATGGGGCTAACCGGGGTGGCTTTGGCTTGCGGCGCGAACTGCGTGTCCTCGATGAGACCGCAATGTTGTCAGTCCTCTCAGAAAAGAATGTTATTCCGCCTTACGGAGTTGCGGGTGGCAGCAATGGCGCAGCCAATCGGTTTGTCGTTGAACGAGATGGCGAGGTAATTCAGCCTTCAGACGTCCCCGGTAAGGTTTCAGGTTTCACCCTTGGAACCGGCGATATCGTCCGCGAGGAAACTGCTGGTGGTGGTGGATTTGGTGATCCGCTAACCCGCGATCCAGCCTTAGTGGCCGACGATGTTGGCCTTGAATATCTAACCGCCGACCAGGCCGAGACACGTTACGGTGTTGTTCTTGGCAGTGATGGCAGTGATGGCAGTGTCGATGCAGCGGCCACGTCAGTAAAACGAGAGAGTTTGGCAGGCGCGCGGGAAACCGTGAAGCTTGAAATCGCCAATGAAGACGACATCGATGGTCCACGCCGTCGTATTGCAGTTCCGTCAGCTCTCGCCGGTAATTTGGGTATTTCCGAAGGTGATTTGGTCGAGCTGCGAGGGAAAGCAGTCGCTCCTCTGCGGGGCTGGGCGCGTGTTACCGATGGTACGGATGCTGTGATTCCTGTCGGACCGGCGGGGATGAAACTGTTAAACGCTGATCCCGGCGAGGGGATCGAGATACGTGCCGTCCAGGCAGCGCCGGCAGGAGTGCTGTCATGACCGATAGTTCACAGCGTTATCTTGTTGGCATCGATGTTGGCGGCACATTTACCGATATCCTGTGTCTCGATATTGAAAACCAGACGCTTTTATCGGCGAAAACGCCTTCATTGCCCGGAAAACAATGGGAAGGCGTGCTCAATGCGCTGGGTGAGCTTGGAATTGCACCCGGTGATATCCGGGCTTTCGTACACGGCACAACGATTGCGACCAATGCTCTGCTTGAACGCAAGGGCGCCAAAACAGCGATGATCACGACAGAAGGCTTCCGCGATACGCTTGAGATTGGTCGAACACGGCGTCTCATCGGTGGATTGTTTGACATCAAGTTCGTTAGACCTAAGCCGTTGGTTGATCGGCCTTTGCGGATTGAAGTTCCCGAACGGACGGCTGCCGATGGCGAGGTCCTCAATGACATCGCTGATTATGATTTTGGACCGCTGGCGGAGCGATTGAAGTCAGACGGTGTTGAAGCTGTCGCTATTGGCTTTGTGAATGCCTATGCCAATGACAAGACAGAACGCGATGCCGCTTCTGCGCTCGGTCAGCTATTGGGAGATGTCCCGGTTTGTCATTCGACCGATGTCGTGGCGGAGCAGGGCGAGTTCCATCGTTTTTCAACCTGTGTGTTGAATGCCTATCTGACGCCGGTGGTAATCAAATATCTTGAGACCCTAGCGGGTGAGCTAAATGACAAAGGCGTGAAAGCGCCGGTCAATATCATGGGGTCCAATGGTGGGGCGATGACCCTGCCGCAAGCTGCCAAGTTTGCCGCGGGAACGTTTCTGTCGGGTCCGGTTGGCGGCGCTGGTGGCGCGGTTCGCATTTGCGAAATGGCGGATGTTCAGGACTGCATCACGTTTGATATGGGCGGTACTTCGACAGACGTTGCGCTGATTTATCAGCGGACACCGCGGATCAGTCATGACAATCAAATCGACGCCTACCCGTTACAGGTGCCGCAGCTCGATATTCATACGATTGGGGCAGGGGGTGGTTCCATTGCCTGGGTTCAGGATGACGGAACTCTCGAAGTTGGCCCGCAGAGCGCGGGCGCCTTGCCAGGGCCAGCCTGTTATGGACGTGGTGGCACACAGCCGACAATTTCAGACGCCAATCTGGTTCTCGGCCGCTTGCCGACGGAACGCACACTTTCTGGCGGATTGCAGCTTGATAAGACGGCATCAGACACGGCATTTGCCTCATTGGCCGAAAAGCTTGGCGGTGGCGATATCGTGCCGCTTGCTGATGGTGTGTTGCGGATTGCTGTCGCCAAGATGGCTGGCGCCGTACGCGAAGTGTCAGTCCATCGTGGGTTTGATCCACGTGACTTTGCCCTATTGGGTTTCGGTGGCGCTGGACCGATGCATGTCTTCCTCGTTGCAGAAGAATTAGCCGTACCACAGGTGATCGTGCCGCGTTATCCCGGTCATTTATCTGCACTCGGACAGCTACTAGCTGATCAGCGGCTGGATTCAGTGCGGGCCTGGGGAGGCAAGCTCAGTGCGCTCGATCCGGCGGAGCTAAACGGTCCTGCGAACGAGATGAAGTCAGACGCCAGCAAATCGCTTGCTGACGCCGGTTTTGGTCCCGATATACAATCTCATAGCTTTACAGTCGATATGCGTTATGTCGGCCAATCTTATACGCTTGCAGTGCCGCTTGATGAGAACGCAGCCGATTGGGATGCCGTGCGCAATGCATTTGCGCAACGTCATACGGAGACCTTTGGTCACGCCGATGCTAACAACGATGCCGAGATCGTCAATATCCGGCTGGTTTCACTAGGCATCGTTGATAAGCCGACACTGGCCTTTACCAGCGGTGACGGGAAAGACTTGATTGTCGAAGTACGCAAGGTCTGGTTTGGCGATGATTGGACGGATTGTCCGATCTATAATCGCGACCGAATGGAAGCAGGCTTCGAACTCACCGGCCCTGCGATCATTGAGGAAGCCGGTGGCACCTCAATCGTTCCGCCAGGCTGGAAAGTCACTGTACTTGAGGCAGGTTCGCTCGATTGCCGTAATCCGCAGGTGAGCATCTAACCTTGGCGGTCCTACCGACACGAGGGCTAGGTCTGATACTGTCGGCAGGAAACCGCACTGTAGAACCTTATTTCAAGAAATTTGGTCCGAAAAATTTAGGTGTTTTCACGACGCGTATGCGTATGGGGTCAGGCGGTGGTCGGACGATGGATGATATCGCCGAAGATGCGACGATTGCGGGGAAACTTCTGACAGATGCCAAAGTCGATGTCATTTGCCTCCAAGGTACCGGGATCATGATGGAACGTGGCCCGATCGGTGAAGCCGAACTCATTGCTTCGCTCTGCAAGGAAACATCAACGCCGACCTATACAGCAACACAAGCCGCTGTCGAAGCCCTTCGCGCGTTGGAGATGGAGCGGATTGTTCTGATCCATCCATTAGGCGAAGAACCAATGGCGCGGGAACAATCGTATCTTGAGGCATCTGGCTTTTCAGTGGCCAACGCAGTTGGTCGTGGGGGTCAAGAACAATCATCCGCAATTCCGCCAAAGGCTTGGCTCGATATGGCACGGGAGAGTGATCGCGATGATGCCGATGGATTCTTTCTCAGCGGCTCGAACACGACGATGTTTGAAGCCGTTGGGCAGATCGAAGCCGAACTTGGCAAGCCTGTGGTGACCAGCGTTCAGGCGTCGCTTTGGGCGGGAGCAAGGCGTGTCCTTGGTATGAGCAACGCCTATGAAACGCCGCCGCCCGCCGCTGGACAGCTTTTCACCATCGGTTAAGGCAGCCCGTTTCCTTACAGAAGCCGGGAAGGGGCGTCGTCGGGCGGTGTGACATCAAATGCATTTGCCGTACAACAGGTCATCGCAAAAGATCCAATTTTTGCCACCAGGGCGACCAGCTCTACCTCTGAAAAAGCAGCCTCGGCTTCGGCATAGGTCGCATCGGTGATCCCTTTGTTCGCTAGCATTTCGGTTGCACATTTATGCGCGAGCATTTCACGATTGTCTGTAATCGGCGGTTCTGTTTGAGCGTTAATCGCGTCGATAATTTCTTGGTCAAGGCCGATCTTCAGGGACGCCCGAACTTGTACCGCCCATGGATATTGAGCGTCCCAGAAACGGGCAATGGTCAGGATGGCGACCTGCTGTTCTCGCTTTGTCAACGAGACCTCAGCGAGGCTGGCGCCGACTTCCTGGGTTGTGCGCATTAGTTCAGGAATACGGATATAAGCAAAAAATGGTCCGCCAAGAGGTCTCCCAGCGGCTTTTGCATCGTCGTAGACGGCTCCCTGTTCCTCATTCATCTCTTCACGCGATAAAATGGCGATACGTGTCATGGTGGTCTCCCTAGTTTTTGTATGGCGGTAGGCTTACGCTTAGTTTGCGCCACAAAGGGCCAATAAACAAACGACCGAAAACAAATAGCTGGGTTAGAAATTGGGAGGCATAAATGGGCTATCAGGATATTAATTACGAGCTTGAGGATGGCATCGTGACAGTCACGATGAACCGTCCGAATGTAATGAACGCGCTGTCAGAAAATTTGGAAGACGAGATTCATGCGGCATTTGATCAGGCGGATGCTGACCCTGAGGCAAGGGTAATCATTTTGACTGGCGAGGGTGCCGCTTTCTGTGCGGGGTACGACCAAAGCCCGAAGAAAGATGGCAAGAAAAAGGGCGACCCGACCGGTCGCTCCATTGCCGATTTTATCGAAGGCTGGCAACGCAACGACAGCAAAATTTCCGATAAATGGATTCATATGTGGAAGCTTGGCAAGCCAATCATCGCGGCTGTAAACGGTTGGGCGATGGGTGGTGGTTTCTGGTATCAGCTGGCGGCCGATCTGACGATTGCTTCCGACAAAGCCGTATTTGCGCAACCCGAGGTCCGCCATATCTCGAATACATCTTATTTGATGACGGCCCTGTGCGGCTGGAAATCAGCCAATCGTTGGGGGCTGACCGGTGATCATTTCGATGCCGAAGAAGCCTACCGTATTGGCATGGTCAATGAGGTCGTGCCGCATGATGAGCTCATGGACCGTGCCCGTGAGTTAGCGGCACGGATCGCGCTCGTACCCGAACCGGCAGTACGTCTCAACAAGGCCATTGCCATGCAAGGGCTGCAGGCCTCTGGTGTGAATGCTTCGTTATTATTGGAGGGTTCGCTTGGTGCCTTGGCGCATTCGTCGCACAACGAACACCGTGAAGATCTCTATAAGACAATGCAAGAGGAGGGCGTTCGGGCCTATCTGCAGCAACGGGACGGACCCTTCCAGCCGGAACCGATGGGGCCCCGGTCGGCCGCAGCGATTGCCGCAAAGAAAAACCAGAAATAGTCTGGAGCCAAATCAGCTGCCAGTGTTTAATTATGGCACTGACTAAACAGGGAGATTAATCGATGCATGAATGTCGTGCTGCCGTCATAACTGAACATAACAAACCGCTGGAAATCCAGAAGGTACCGATCCCTGATTTGGAACCTGGTGCGTTATTGGTCAAAATTACGGCGTCGACATTATGCGGCACGGACGTACATCGATGGCATGGGCCTCTTGGCAGCAAAGACAGCTTGCCTATCATTACCGGTCATGAGCCCTGTGGCGTAATTGAAGATTTCAATGGTGAGCGTACAGATATCCTCGGGAATAAGCTCAAGCGCGGCGACCGGGTAATCTGGTCCTACGTAGCCTGCGGCTCTTGTTACTATTGCAGCGTTGCGGTGCAGCCGTGTATTTGCCGAGGTCGTGCCAGCTGGGGTCACAACCGTTGTGATGAATTCCCGTATCTCCTCGGTAGCGTTTCTGAATTTATGTATGTGCCGCCGGAATGTCTGATCATCAAAGTACCGGACGAGGTTTCCTCTGGCTCAGCGGCGGCTGCAGCATGCGCTTATCGGACTGTCATGCATGGTTATGACATGCTGGGGGCGATCAAGGATCACGAAACTGTGGTCATTCAGGGCAGTGGGCCGCTCGGTAATTTTGCAACGGCAGTTGCCAAAGATCATGGGGCAAAGAAAGTCCTTGGTGCTTGGTGCGCCGGCACATCGCTTGGAAGTATCCAAGAAAATGGGCGCCGATGATGTGCTGAACATTGAAGATGTTACTGATGCACAAGATCGCAAGGAATGGGTTAAGGATCACACCGACGGCAGGGGCGCTGATATCGTCATTCAGGTGGCGACTAACGCTGCTGTGCCCGAAGGCCTGACGATGCTCCGCGACGGCGGGCGGTATCTTGATATCGGGGCAGGCGGCAAAGGTACGATTGCAGTTGAAGCCATGCCGCAGGAAATGACCTATCTAACGGTCCGTTCTGGTGAACCACGTCATTGGTTGCAGGCCGTTGAGTTCCTGGCATCACGCCGCGACCGGTTCCCGTTTGATGATATGATCAGCCGCAGCTACAAACTCGAAGAGGTCAATGAAGCGATGAGCGCCATGGCCAACTTCGAGGTCGTGAAGCCGGTCATTAATTTCTAATCAATAACCCTGATTGTAGAAATGGGCGGTGGTCTTAGGCCTTCGCCTTTTCTTTCATATAGGCCGCTGCGGTATCTTCGACCGCTGTGCCCCTGAAGAAGTCGGGATTCATACTGCAATGCATGTCGACGATATTACCGAATGAGAAATCGCGGAAATCATCGTCGGTCATAAACCCTTCGTCGACCATCTCATAAGCTTCGACCATAACCTGTGTCAGGTCCGGTACATCCCAGTGGCCAATATCTGAACCGAGGATGGCTTTGAGCTTGATGCCGTAATGATTGTATTTGGTGTCGAAGGCGAGGCCGTTCATGCTGTCATCTGCTTCGCAGCCAAAATAGAAATTATTGGCAAATATATCGCGGATCTGACCGGGTTTGGTGATCCCCGCTGGCGTAAAATCATCAACGTCTTCAGGAGGGACAGGAAGCCGACTTGAGGCCGGGTGATCCGGATCTGCGCGAATACGCTCTGGGGTTAGATATTCGTTTCCGTATTCTTCGAATTTTTCAGCAAGAAGGTCGACATCAAGTTTCGCTGGGTCGAGATTCTCGGCCAGTGCCCTAACGTTCCGCTTTTCCCAATACTCAAACACCGTATTATAGAGCGCAGCAGCCCAGGCAGCGCCGCCTTCGAGGAAGGCAAACTTTAGGGTTGGAAAACGGGTGGCAACGCCGCCCAACAGGATCGAGCGGCAGAAATATTCACTGCCCTTGGCGAAACTTCCCAGTGAATTATAGACGTAGTTCGACGTTGATCCGTTGAGCGTACCGCGCCCACGTGACGAGTTGTGGCAGTTTGGTGCGAGACCAAGCTCGACACATTTCGCCCAGACCGGGTCGTACGTGTCGCCTTGGTCGATAGCAGGAGAAGTTGGCGCCATGGAATATTGAGCAAGTTCCGGGGCGTGTTTCACGACTTCTGGGTGAGGTCGCTGGATTTGCGTGTTCATGACGATTGCCTTTAGACCAAGCTCATTCTTGATGAACTCCATTTCGGCAATAGCTTCTTCAGGTTTGTGCATTGGGATTAGCGCTGTAGGCGTCAGTCGGTAGTCCAATCCCTTGAACATATCCGCGTACATGGTGTTCATAGCGCGATAGACGACGGGGCGCAGTTCGTCGTCGCCGATGCGCAGAACGCCTAAAGCCTGTGTGCCGTAACAGATACCAAAATCGATGCCGGCTTCGTCCAGCCGTTCCATGTAAAGCTTTGGCAGCATGGCTGTAGCACGATCAATGCTAGCGGGTCCCGAGTTGCCGATCCAAACGGCGCGTCGACCAGGGGCACTAGAGCTGCCCTTCAGATATTCCTCATAGCGATTGGCAATGTCAGAACCGCCGACCTGTTTGACGAAATCAAGAATAGCGAAGGTGCACTCGATAATGTGGCCATCAGAATCAACAACCGGATGATTTAACTTGGCGCGAATGTCGGCACCCGTTGTGCCAATAGCGTGACCGCTCATGCAATTTAGCTCCCTGAAGCTGATTTTGTGTTGTTTACGAGTGTAGCCGATAAAAGCTGGTTGGGTAAAACCCGGTAATTGCTTCGAAATCCTATGCAACAGCTTGTACTCCGGGAAACAGCCCTTTAGGTTTTCAGTAAGCCTAAATCGGGTGAATGGAAAAGGACTGAGAGATGACACCTGCCGAAGCGGTAATAGATCAGAGCGCGCCAGGCGCGATGAGCCATGAAGAATATTACGAAATAGCGGAAGCCGTTTTGCCGGGTGGTGGGCTCGGTGGATATTCGCTGCCGGAAGATGTGCGCTTTGTCATCCATAAGGGTGCCGCCGGACGTCTTCAGGATGTGCGTGGCAAATGGCTTATCGATTATGTCGGTGGTGCCGGAGCGCTCATTCTCGGTCATGCGTTCCCTTCAGTTGTCGAGGCGGTTAGGAAAGCGGCACCAGATGGCTTGCATTTCTTTGGGACATTGAACGAACGGGCGGTTCAGCTGGCGGAACAACTGGTTGAGGCTATCCCTTGTGCCGACAAGATTGCTTATACGACGACAGGCTCTGAAGCGACGCTTTACGCGATGCGGATTGCGCGGGCCTATACCGGTCGCAGCAAGATCCTCAAATGTGAAGGCGGCTATCACGGTAATCACGACTACTCAAATTTCTCGGTGTCGCCGCGCGCGGCATCGAACTTCCCGGTTGGGCAACCCGATACGGCGGGGATGCCGGCTAACATGTCCGAGAATGTTTTGATCAGTCCATACAATGATCTAGATGCGGTTCGGCAGATTGTTATGGCCAATAAGGACGATTTAGCCGCAGTGATCATCGAGCCCGCTCAGCGAATCATATTTCCTAAAGACGGCTATCTCGAAGGTCTGCGCGATATCTGTAATGAGAACGGTGTCCTGCTTATATTTGATGAGGTAGTAACTGGTTTCCGCCTAGGCTACGGCGGCGCACAAGCTTATTTCGGTGTTACCCCTGATCTTGCGAGTTACGGCAAGATTGTTGGTGGTGGTGGTCCCGTTGGCTGTGTTGGTGGTCCGGCTGAGATTATGGAGCAGTGCAATCCAGTAAATCGCGGCAAGTCAGACTACGCCTATATCAATGGCACGCTGCACGGCAATCCGATTGGCTGCGCGGCGGGCTTGGCGACGCTCGAAGAGTTAAGAACACCAGGCTTCTATGACCGCTTGCATAGCCGCGCGGCAGATATCCAAAGTCGGTGTCAGGAAGTGCTTGATGCGCATAAATTGCCAGCGCTGGCGATTGGGCGTGGTTCGCTATGGCAGATCGTCTTTATGGATAAAGAGCCTGAAGACTTTGGAGATTTTATTCAAGCGGATATGGCATCGACACGAGAGCTAGACCTTCATCAGATGCGTAATGGTCTCTATGTGTTGCCGTCGGTAAGGCGCTTTGTGTCATCGGTTCATTCCGATCAGGATTTCGAAGATACCGTGAAGGCGCTCGATGCTGCCTGTAGTGCGATGAAGTAAACGATTATTAAGGGCAGCTAAGATGGATGATACGAAAGGGAATGCAGTTCTGTTCTCCGAGATGACACCGCCTACGGGCCGTGAGGACGAGTTCAACGACTGGTATGACGGGCATCATTCGCCGAGCCATGTGCAAGGCGTGCCAGGTTTTCGAAGCGCAATGCGCTATCAATCTCCTGAGGGACCCCATTTTTTGGCGGTCTACGAGCTGGAGGGTCCCGAGACTCTGGAACATGAAGAATATAAAAAGCGCAAGCTGACGCCTGATAACCCGACCTACGAGATGCTTAAATCTGTTTCTGGCTTCACACGCTATATCGCGACGGAACAGTTTACGCTGGGGCCCAATGGTGGCGCTGAGGCGCCGCTCGATGCAGCGGTGATCTTCTGCGCCTTGTTTACGGTGCCGATGGAAGCACGTGGTGAGTTTGAAGAATGGTTCGACACCGAACACGCTCCCATGTTGCAACAGAATGCAGGTTGGCTGTTTTCTCGGCGCTTCGACATTATTGATCAAGATCCAGAGCCACACACCCATCTGATAATCCATTATCTCGATGGACCAGAGGCATTGGAGGCACCCGAACGCGCGGCAGCATCTGATACCGAATGGCGCCATAGATTAGCAGAGCAACCTTGGTTTAGTCCGACAGTTGTGACTTATCTGCGGCGGAACAAACGTTTTCTTAAATCCGGCTGATTGCCGACACTTTAAAAGGGAGAGTTACATTGGCGATTTCCAATAAGGATACCTATGAAAAGGGATTAAATATCCGCCGCGAGGTATTGGGCGCGGAATATGTCGACCCTAATATTGAAAAAGCGTCACAGGACGATTTTCACGGCGCCATTCAGGACGTTGTCACGGAATATTGTTGGGGCATGGGCTGGGGCCGGGAAGGCGTACTTGATCGTAAAACCCGTTCCATGTTGGTCTTAGCGATGCTGACAGCACTTGGTAAACCGGCTGAGTTAAAAGCGCATACGAGGGGCGCTTTGCGCAATGGCTGCACGGTTGAGGAAATCCGTGAACTCTTGATGCATGCAACGGTTTATTGCGGCATTCCTGCTGGTGTTGATGCCTTCAGAAATGCGAAGGAAGCCATCGACGCCTGGGAAGCAGACCAAAAGTAATTTGGTGTATAGCGAGGGTTACTGGCGCAGTAGTTGGCCGTAACCCTCAATCGCATCGTTAACGCCAGCGCGACGCAAGGCGTGCCAAAAGGATGCAGTGTTACTTGTGATAACCGGCTTTCCGAGATCGTTTTCTATATCCTCTACAATTCCGGCTGAGCCAAAATCAGTGCAACAGATCAAGATGGCTTCGGCGTCATCACGGTCCACAGATTTGGCGTGGTCGAAAATCTCAGACGGTGGCACACGCGACATTTTTTGAATTTTTTCAAGCGTACCGCCAAGACCAAGACCTTTCATCGCCGATACCTCGAACCCGTTGCGTTCAATATAGGCGCGTTCTTTTTCGTTGGTCGCATCAGAATAGGGCGTCGCCATCGACAGCCGTTTTATGCCAAGCGCTTTTAGGGCTTCGAGGATGGCACCCGCGGTTGATATGGCCGGCTTACCAGAGGCGTCCTCCATCGTGCCGATGAGCCGGTCGGAAGGACAAATCATAGAACCGGATGTGCAACCATAGGCGATGACGTCGGCGCCAGCAGCGGCAAGGCCTTCAGATGCCTCCCCGGCATGGGATAACATATCCTGAAAATCGTCTTCTGCCGGGTTGCCGTGAAGCGGTACGCGTGTGAAGTGGACGGTCACGCCATCCGGCTTCATCCGATTGAATTCGGTTTCATTGGTCGTGTTGCTGACCGGAATGATGGTACCAATTCGTGCGCGCCAGCTGGCGGGGCGTTCTTCCATTGTCATACTGTCTTTTGTGAGTTTAGCGGATGGGCTGAATCGTACTGCCGCCGCCTTTTATTTCAATCTTCGCTTTAGCACGAAGCCCGGTCATGATTCTTTCGAAGATTTTATCCTGGAGACCAGCGCGAATTTTGGCGGAGGCTTGCTCGTAATTCGCTTGCCCTGCGACACGGCGATCGACAACCTTAATCACGTGATAACCGAACTGGGTTTTAACCGGTGTGTCAGTAATTTGTCCTTTCTCCAGGGCGAAAGCAGCCTTGGAAAACGGCGGCACCATTTGGCCGGCACCAAAAAAACCAAGATCACCACCGTTTTTACCCGAAGGCCCAGTTGATTTTTCTTTGGCAAGCTTAATGAAATCGGCGCCCTTTTTAAGCTGCGTGACGATGGCATCGGCTTCAGCTTTGGTTTTGACCAGAATATGGCGGGCATGCACTTCTTCGCGTTTGGGCTGGAGCGCAATTGATTTCTGATAAGCGTCTCGAACTTTTGCTTCCGTTAGTTCCGCTTTCATGATCCGTGAGAGATAGGCCTCGTTGAGCAAGCTTCGTTCAATGGCCAAAATACGCTGTTTGACGTCCGGGTCCTCATGAAGACCTGCCTTGCGGGCGGCATCTGCAACAAGGGTTTGCTCGACCATTCTTTCAACGAGCTGATTCCGTATTTGGGCGTAGGGAACCTGTTTATATTGCGGCGGCAAGGTGTTGTAGAAACCGCTTATATCCGATTCCATTATTGAGACGCCATTTACAGTCGCGACGACGAAATCTTTAGCGGTTTCGACAGGATTTACCTGAGCGAATGATTGAGACGTTGCGGCGATAGTGAGGGCGCAACACACGCCCGCGATAACTGCGCGGTTCATAGCGCACACTCCAGCTAGTTGAGGACAATTGATTTCTCTTAGTGTCGCAGAAGCGAATGAAGCTGCCAATAGTTTCCCATTAGCAGTAACCCGAATGTGTAGAGCTACAGCTCAAAAGCCTAGGAGTCGTCGTCCTCACTCATAAACCGATAGCCGACTGCTTCGTAAACATGATTGCTGCCCTGAAACCATGCTTCTTCTGCCAGTTTCTTCCGCCAATCTGTGTCACGTGCGGCTTTACGTTCAGCTGAGGAAAGAGCTGCATCGGCATCTGAAAGGTAGTGAAGCGCTAGATGGGTCCATGGCTGCGGGTCTCCGTCGGTGATTTCAAATCGCCGTACCGCTTTCCATTCGGGGCATTTCAGAAGCATTTGACTATGCTCTTCTTCGTACCATTTGTTGAATTCTTCGGCGCGTTCATCAGGGACACTAAAGAAAACGGCATAGACAAACGCTTCGTCGAGAACATCGTCCGTAACGCCATCCTGTCGCGTGTCACTTATCTCATTGCCAATATAACGGCTGTAATTCTGGACATTGGACAGCATCCACGCTGTTTGCGCGTTCGGTTGTGCCCGAACTTTCTGGTAGGGAACGCTCTCCAAAACCTCTTCCGATGCTATTTCATAAACAGCGAGATAGGTTGGCCTGTCAGGGTCCCGGTATCTCTGGGCACTGATAAATCCTTCAACCTGAGTGCGGGCAGGGATGTGATGCGTATCATACCAGTGATTAAAATCGTCTTCCCAATCTTCGTCGGGGGACATTTCGGTAAATAAAATCGTGGCGCCCTTCAACGCCTGTCTCCTTTATTATCAATGGTTTGGATGTCTATCATGATCTTTACCCGGTAATATTGCACCATGTTTCGAATTCTGCAAAGGGCACATTAAATTTGTGTTGGTCGGCGGCAACTCGCGCTGAATGATGTTTCCCTACATGGCGGGCCGCGCTATACGTTTGTTCGATGTATATTGGATAGCAGATTGTTGATTTCTTAGGTCAGGGTTAAGCCGGGATGGATGGATCGTTTCAGAAGAACGGGTTAGAGGCGCTGGTTGATGACCGTGTTGATGAAGGTGTCTTTCGGGTAGACCGTTCAGTCTATACCGACCAGGAGATTTTCGAAGCGGAAATCGAACGCATTTTTGAAAAAGGTTGGGTCTATCTGTGCCATGAAAGCCAGGTGCCTGAGGCCAACTGTTATTTTGCGACAGATATCGGACGTCATCCTGTTGTCGTCGTACGCCAGAAAGACGACAGCCTATCCGGCTTTATCAATGTTTGTTCCCATCGTGGAGCCCTGCTGACGCCCAAGAAACAGGGTAAAGCAGCAACGCTGACATGTCGTTTCCACGGCTGGTCCTATAGTTGTGACGGCCGTTGTGTTCGGATCAAAAACGAAAAAGAAGGTTTCGGCGAAGACGGTTTCGACCGCTCGCAATATGACCTAAATCCGATTGCCAAACTTGCAAACTATCGTGGATTTGTTTTTGGTTGTTTGGTTGATGATGTGGAGCCGATTGAAGAATATTTGGGTGCTGCGGCGACCTGGATAGATCTGATGGTTGAACAATCTCCGGAAGGTCTGGAGATTGTTCCCGGCAGCTCGACCTATGTAATTCGCGGTAATTGGAAGATGCAGCTTGAGAACAGTGTCGATGGCTATCACGTCTCGACAGTTCATCGGGTGTTTGCCTCTACGGTTCGCAATCGTGAAGAGCGAGAGAGCCTCAAAGGATTGAAGCAAACCGAAGGAGGACGACTCGTTGGGATCGTGCCCTCAGGGGCTTATGATTTGGGAAATGGGCATATGTCGATCTGGGCACAGCATACGACGCCTGAACGCCGACCGATTTTCAAAAAGAAGGAATGGCTTGAAGCCAATCTCCCTGAAGCACATGTCGAATGGATTTTGGAAAAGGGCCGAAACCTCGCGCTCTTTCCAAACGTCATGCTGATGGACAACCCTTCGACACAAATCCGCTACGTGAAACCGATTTCTGCGGATCGTGCGGAGGTAACCGTCTATTGCATTGCGCCGGTGGGTGAGGATGCGGAAGCACGCGCAGCACGGTTGCGAAAGTTTGAAGATTTTTATCTCACCGCGGGGATGGCGACGTCCGACGATATGGCCGCGCTTGAAGATACCATGGCGGGTAGCTTCGCCAGTCAGGCGCAATGGAGCGACTTCAATCGGGGTATTCAGACGATGACCCATGGCGCTGATGAAGGTGCCAAGGCCGTTGGGTTTGACCCGGTGTCGAGTAGCGAGAGTTGGGAAAACGAGACTTTGTTTTTTGGTTTCTATCGTCGCTGGCGCGACATGATGCTCGACCAAGATTAAGTAACGGAAAAAATAAATAAAAAGAACAGCGATTAATGGATATCGATACAGACTTAAAGCGCGACGTCGCTGAACTTATTAATTGGGAAACGACGCTGCTGGATCGCCGCGAGTGGGACGACTGGATCGATCTATTTGCTGAAGATGCTGTTTATTGGGTGCCAAGCTGGGCAGACGAAGAACGCACTGTTAGCGATCCGGAGACCCAGCTTAATTTGATGTATTTCCGTAATCGTGGCGGCATTGAAGATCGGGTATTTCGGATTGAATCCCGCGATTCTTACGCTTCCTTGCCGCTGGATCGGACGGTCCACATCGTCAGCAATATTTTGGTTGCGGGTGTTGCGGACGATGAAATTTCTGCGACAGCGAATTGTCTAGTCCATTCCTTTGGAAAACATGGCGGCCAAACTCGCGCGAGTCTTTATGACTTTAAGTTCCGCAAAACTGAAGCCGGCCTCAAAATCGTTCTGAAGAAGATCACTTTGATTGACGACAAGCTCGAAGGCCCCGTCGATATTTATCATCTGTAGGGCGATAGTTGATGTTAGCAGTCTGTAAAGTTCAGGAAGGCGAAGGCGGCATCGCAGTCGAAGAGCGCGATCCGCGAGACCCTGACGCCGGCGAGATACTGATAAAGGTTGCCGCCGCCGGTATCTGCGGCACCGACATGCAGATTTACTACTGGGCACCGCGCATGGCGCGCCGGCTGGAACTACCTCGCGTGCTCGGCCATGAAGCCTGTGGTTATGTTGAAAAGATTGGAGACGGCGTGATGAATGTGGAGGTTGGCGACTATGTCAGCCTCGAAAGTCACGTCTATTGCGGGATTTGCCGACAATGTCGTTTGGGGAATGCGCATCTCTGCGTAAATACCACTTACCCTGGCATTAACTTCGACGGTGGATTTGCAGAATATGTCACCGTGCCGTCGCAGATTGCCTGGAAAAACCCTGCTGACCTCCCGAAAGAAGTCGCGGCGATGATGGAACCGTTTGGTATATCCGTCCACGCTACGCTTGCTGGGTCCGGGGTTGCTGGCAAGACCGTATTGATTAACGGCTGTGGTCCTATCGGCATGATGAATGTCGCAACGGCGCGGGCATTGGGTGCCACGCGCATCGTTGCCTGTGATATCAATCCTCTTCGTCTCGCAATGGCGGAACAGATGGGGGCAGATCGTGCCGTAAATGCTGCTGAAGAAGATCTGCAGGCTATCGTGTCTGATATGACCGGCGGTGCAGGTGTTGATGTCGCGATTGAATATTCAGGTTCCGAGCCCGGTTTTAACGCTTGTTTCCAAGCACTGTCCAAAGGCGGTGATTTCCGACTGGTTGGCGCGCCGCCGACAGCTATTCCGGTCGATTTTACCCAGTGGCTTTTGAAATGCCCCGAAATGCAGAACATTCATGGTCGCCGGATATGGGATAGCTGGCATGTGGCGTCAGAACTCGTATCCACCGGTGCGGTCGATCTCGGTCCGATCCATAGTCACTCACTGTCGATAAAAGAGGGTCCGTCCGGCTTTGAATTGATCCGCGAAGGAAAAGCGCTCAAGCCGCTTATTGTGCCCTGATACAATCCGTAGTACCCAAAAAGCATGAGTAAATACAACGTCACCCTGGTGTTTGAGGATGGTCGAAGCGAAAACATCCTCGCCGACGAAAATGACACCCTCTATATGGCCTGCCTTCGGAACAAGATCCGCATTCTGACGGATTGTCTCGAAGGTGCCTGCGCGACCTGTAAAGGGTTGTGCGTTGAAGGAGAGTACGATCTCGACGACGTTTCCGAAGAGGCGCTTTCCGAGGAAGAGGCGGCGCAGCGGGAGGTCCTGACCTGTCAGATGCATGTGCGATCTGACTGCGTCATAGAACTACCGTATGAATCCCGATTGGCGATGAAGTCAGAACCGCAAAGCTGGGCTTGCAAGGTAGTTGCCGTTGAGAGCGTTTCTTCAACGGTGCAACGGTTGGATGTTGAGATCGTGGACCTAGAAGGTGAAGCCCCGGGTTTTATGCCCGGGCAATATGTTCATCTGTCGGTGCCGGAGACAGATGAGAAACGTTCGTACTCCTTCGCCAATCCGCCCCATGAAACCGATATATATAGCTTCTTTATCAAGGTGCTCGAACAAGGCGCGATGAGCGATTATGTGCGCGATCGCGCTCAGACTGGAGATCAGATAACCATGACCGGTCCGTTTGGTCATTTCTATCTCCGGAATCCGGAGCGGCCTATCTTGATGGTGGCTGGCGGCACGGGATTAGCACCGATGTTGTCGATGCTCGATCATATGGTTGAAAGCGGCGCGACATCACGGCCTGTACATTTGTTAGTAGGAGCCAATGACCCGGAAGAGTTGTTCCACCTTGATGTTATCGAAGCCTACAAAACAAAGGGAGTATCGCTGACCACCGAGATTGCCGTTGTCGAAGGCAATGATGGTTGGCAGGGTGAAACTGGCCACGTGACCGCTTTGTTGCGTGATGAACTTATTGCAGATGGCGTTGATATTTATCTTTGCGGTCCACCGCCGATGATCGAGGCTGCTGAAAGCTGGCTCGCTGATAAAGGCATAGACGACAAGCTGGTCCATGCTGAGAAGTTCTTACCGAGTTAGGAAAAACAATGTCCAACCCCATCGTCATAAGAAACGGTACTGTCATTGATGGCACGCGGGCAGAACCGATCCGGGCGGATGTTGCCATTGAAGATGGTCGTATCGTCGAAATCGGAACCGATATCGCGACTGGCATGGCTGAAACGGTCGATGCTGCAGGTAAAGTCGTCGCGCCGGGATTCATTGACATTAAAACCCATTCCGACTGGACGTTGCCATTGATGCCGCAGGCCGAGAGTAAAATTCGTCAGGGCGTCACGACCGAAGTTATCGGTCATTGCGGCTATTCCTGTGCGCCAGCGCTGCCGGATAAGGTCGATGCGCTTGCCGAATATCTAAGCCCGAGCGCCCCGTGGCTTAGCTTTCGCGAAACCAACTTTAGAGATTACCTCGACAGCTATCCGTCATTGTCTGTGAATGCCGTTCATCTGGTGGGGCACAACACGTTGCGTTTGATGGCGATGGGGATGGAGGACCGTCCGCCGACACCAAACGAGTTGGATCATATGAAACGACTGCTGACTGAAGCGTTGGCGGCGGGTGCTCTCGGCATGTCGTCGGGGCTCTTCACCGCGCCGGGGTCATTCTCGGAAACGGAAGAACTGGTAGCGCTGGGCAGACTACTGGAATCACAAGGCGCGCGTTATTTCACACATCTACGTAATGAGGGTAATACGGTCTTCGATGCTGTCGAAGAAACCATGGAATTTGCCGAGCAGGTGGGGGTTCACGTGCAGATCGTGCATATGAAGTTGTCGGGTCTCGATAATTGGGGCGGTGCCCGCAAGGCAATGGATTTGTTCGCCGAAGCGCGCGGACGTGGCGTCAATATTGATTGCGATATCTATCCCTATACTGCCGCTAGTAATCCACTGCGTAATCTGATGCCGGCGTGGCTGCAGGAAGGTGGCATCGACGGAACCTTGGCGCGGCTTGCTGATCCAGAGTCGCGTGCCAGGCTACGCAAGGAAGTTGACGCTGAAGGGCTGAATAACTTCGGTCGCATCCCGTCTTGGGATGCTGTGCGGATTTCAATCTCACCCGACTTGCCGCAATTTGCCGGGCGGACGATTGCAAACCTTGCAGAAGAGCGTGGGATCGATCAATTCGATATGGCAATGGATTATATTGTTGAAGATCATGGTCAGACCCGCGTTTTGGTGGATTCCATTTCTGAAGAGGATGTTCAGGATTTTGTTCGAGATCCCGAGGTCATGATTGGCTCTGATGGAAATTCAGTCGCACCAGAAGGAACCACGGGGCAGGGGCGGCCTCATCCGCGCTTTTACGGCACCTTTGCCAAGGTTTTGGGCCATTACAGCCGCGATTTAGGACTGTTGCCGTTACAGGATGCTGTTCACAAGATGACAGGTGCGTCGGCTAAGGCGTTAGGGCTCAAGGACCGCGGTGTTATTAAAGAAGGATTTCGCGCTGATATTACGATCTTTGATCCCGAGACGATTGCAGAGCGCGCGACTTATGATGATCCGCACCAATTTGCCGCTGGTATCGACACGGTTTTGGTCAATGGTGTGGCAACATTGCAGGGAGGTGACCATACTGGTGCTTTGGCTGGTCAAATTCTGCGGCGTCAACGCGACTTTCATTGAGTAACTCGGTTATTTCAATGGGTTACCGCCTGTTGACTTCGTAGCCATAATCCTTATTTTCCCTTTCAGACTAAAACAGTCCTATATACCAGTACCAATTTGGTCCTGATTACAGGAAAAGAGGGATAACCCTTTGATAAAGCTTAGCCGTCTTGCTGATTATTCAATCGTGCTCATGACCCAACTTGCCGGTCGCCCGTCTTCTTTGATGCAGGCACCTGATTTGGCGTTGGTCACAGGGCTTCCGGTGCCGACCGTGGCCAAAACCATGAAACAATTGGTTCAGGCTGGCCTGGTTGAGTCGCAACGTGGTGCCAAGGGTGGTTATGCCTTGGTCCGTTCAGCCACCGATATTCCGGTGACGGAAATTATTGCGGCGGTCGACGGGCCAATCGCGCTGACCGATTGTACGGTCGATGAAGAGGACGGCGTTTGCGATATCGAGGCGCTATGCCCAACACGAACCAACTGGCGCAAAATCAATGATGCGGTAATTGGCGCTCTTCGTGATGTCACTTTGGCAGATATGACGCCTCAGATGGCGCCGTTTGTACCGCACCGGCCTTATGAGCCTGCGGCTAACGCAGCAGCGGCGGGAGAGTGAAAATGGCAGAAGTAGCTCCCCAGACAGCTGAACAGCTCGCCGAAGATAGCGAATACAAATACGGTTTCGTAACCGAGATTGAGTCAGAGTTCGCACCTAAGGGACTAAACGAAGATATCGTTCGGTTTATTTCGGCCAAGAAAGAAGAACCTGATTGGTTGCTTGAATGGCGGCTTGATGCCTATCGCCAGTGGCTGGACATGGATGAGCCGAAGTGGGCGTTGGTTGATTATCCCGAAATTGATTATCAGGATGCTTACTACTTTGCGGCGCCCAAATCCGATGAAGATGCGCCGAAGAGCCTCGATGAAGTCGATCCCGCATTGCTGGAGACCTATGAGAAGCTGGGTATTCCACTGCATGAACGGGCAGCTCTCGCTGGTGTTGCGGTTGATGCTGTATTTGACAGCGTGTCTGTTGCAACAACCTTCAAAGACAAGCTTGAAGAAGTAGGCGTCATCTTTTGCCCAATCAGCGAAGCGGTAAGAGATCATCCTGAGCTGGTCCGCAAATATCTCGGTACTGTTGTTCCGCAGTCGGATAATTTCTTCGCAACGCTTAATTCCGCGGTCTATAGCGATGGCACATTCGTGTATGTGCCGAAGGGTGTGCGCTGTCCGATGGAACTATCGACTTATTTCAGGATCAATGCGGCAAAAACCGGCCAATTCGAGCGAACTCTGATTATTGCTGATGAGGGTTCCTATGTTAGCTATCTCGAGGGCTGTACAGCGCCGATGCGGGATGAAAACCAGCTGCATGCTGCGGTTGTTGAGTTAATCGCCCATGACGACGCCGAAATTAAATACTCAACCGTTCAGAACTGGTATCCCGGCGATGAGAACGGCAAAGGCGGAATCTACAACTTCGTAACCAAGCGCGGCGCCTGTCGTGGTCGCAATTCGAAGATCTCGTGGACTCAGGTTGAAACCGGTTCTGCGGTGACTTGGAAATACCCGAGTTGCATTCTCGAAGGTGATAACTCGGTGGGTGAGTTCTATTCGGTTGCGCTGACCAATAACTGCCAGCAAGCCGATACTGGAACCAAAATGATCCATGTCGGTCGCAATACGTCGAGCACAATTATCTCGAAGGGAATTTCAGCGGGTAAGGGGCAGAACACCTATCGCGGACTAGTGAAAGTGTTAGGGAGCGCTGATGGTGCGCGGAACTTTACCCAATGTGACTCGCTGCTGATCGGTGATAAATGTGGCGCTCATACGGTGCCCTATATTGAAACCGGTAATCCCTCAGCACAGGTAGAACACGAGGCGACAACCTCGAAGATCAGCGAAGATCAAATGTTTTATGTCATGCAGCGCGGGCTGTCGGCGGAGGATGCGGTTTCGTTGATCGTCAATGGGTACTGCAAGGAAGTCTTGAAAGAGCTGCCGATGGAATTTGCGGTCGAGGCACAGAAACTTTTAGAGGTTAGCCTCGAAGGCAGCGTCGGTTAGGCGCGCGTTTAAAGGAATAGAGTAGAGATGCTTTCAATAAAGAACCTCCACGCCACGGTCCACGGCAAGGAAATCCTGCAAGGCGTTGATCTTGAGATCGGTGCGGGCGAGGTCCATGCCATCATGGGGCCTAACGGCTCGGGAAAGAGCACGTTGTCTTATGTGCTGTCTGGTCGCGAGGGCTACGAGGTCACTGAGGGTGAGGTCGTTTATAACGGTAAAAACCTGCTTGAGCTCGAAGTTCATGAACGTGCTGCTGAAGGCATTTTTCTGGCGTTCCAGTATCCCGTTGAAATTCCGGGGGTCTCCAGCATGAACTTTCTGCGGACATCCCTTAATTCAATACGACGTTATCGTGGTGAGGAAGAAATCTCGGCCGTTGATTTTCTGAAACTGGTTCGCGCGACGGCAAAGTCATTGGAGATGGATGACAAGCTGTTGCAGCGACCGGTTAATGTTGGGTTCTCCGGTGGCGAGAAGAAGCGCAATGAAGTGCTGCAAATGTCATTGCTGGAACCGAGCCTTGCGGTTCTCGACGAAACCGACTCCGGCCTCGATATCGATGCGCTTAAAGCGGTTGCGGATGGTGTAAACGCCCTGCGTGCGCCGGATAGGTCCTCGCTCGTTATTACGCATTACCAGCGTCTACTTAGCTATATCGTGCCAGATTTCGTGCATGTTCTCGCGGACGGCAAGATCGCTGCATCTGGCGATAAGGAGCTGGCACTTGAACTTGAAAAGAATGGTTACGCGATGCTTGGCCTTGAAGACACCGAAGCGGCCTGAGGCGGAGAGCATATCGTGACATCCTCAGTTCAGCCTCTGACCGATCCAGTCGTAGAGAAATATCGTGCGCAATATGCTGCGAAGGGTTCTGAACTACCAGGTTCTGCGCGCGATTGGGTAAATTCGCTACGGAATCAGGCGCTGTCGGCACTCTCGCGGAATGGTTTGCCGACCCGTCGTGTTGAAAGTTGGAAATATACCGATCTGCGCAATTTGCATCGAGCTGAGTTCGCGGCGGCGGCAGGCGCGGAAGTTACTGCTGCAGATCTAACGCCCTATAAACTCGAAGACGCCTATGTTGCCGTCTTCGTTGATGGCCAATATGCACCAGCATTTTCTGATTTGGGTGATCTGCCAGAAGGGCTGTCATTTTCGTCCATGGCCGATGCTCTTGCGTTGGGCAATGAAGAATTGCTCGCTGATCTTGGCGAGGCAGTGGATGTCGAACTGCCGGGCTTAGGGGCACTCAATACAGCGTTGATGCAGGATGGCGGTGTTTGCCGGATTGCGGATAATGTTTCGGTCGAAAAGCCTATCCAGCTTATTTTTGTATCAACGGAAAATTCGTCTGCAGAGATACACCTTCGCAATTTGATTGGTGCTGGTGCAAACAGCAATGCCACTGTGATGCAGTCTTATGTCTCGCTTGGCGCTTCAACAGGTTTCTGCAATGTAGTTACTGAGGCGGTATTGGAGCAGGGGGCGAATCTTCGAAATGTTACGCATCAGGTTCAAAGTGGTACTGCTTGGCATATCGGTCTTACATCGGCCCAGATTAAACGCGACGCTCACTTTGAAAGCTTTGTTTTATCGTCCGGCGGCCGACTGAGCAGAAATGAAATTCGGGTTCGGTTGGGTGGCGAGGGTGCGGATTGCACGCTGAATGGCATTGCTTTGGTGCGAGATCGTCAGCATTGCGATAACACCACTGATGTTGATCATGCAAAATCGCATTGTCATAGCAGTCAGGTCTATAAGAACGTTCTCGATGACCGGTCTCATACGGTGTTCCAGGGGCGCGTTCACGTTGCCCCCGATGCGCAGAAAACTGATGCGCATCAAATGAATCGAAATCTTTTGCTATCTCGAAATGCTCAAGCGGACAGCAAGCCTGAGCTGATCATCCACGCCGACGATGTTAAATGCAGCCACGGCGCAACCGTTGGCGACCTTGATCAAGAAGCGTTGTTCTATTTGCAAAGCCGTGGAATAGATGCGGTTACAGCACGGAACATGATGGTGCAGGCTTTTGCTGCTGAACTGGTCGAAGCCATGCCGAATGATAGTATTCGATCCTATCTTGAGACGGCGATGTCGTCGTGGCTTGAAACCCTCAACTCTGTTGAGGAGGCTGCATAAAGATGGCGACAAATCCAGAAAACGCCATGCCCACCCCAGCTTTCGATATCGAAAGCGTACGTCAAGATTTCCCGATCCTTTCTGAAGAAGTTTACGGTAAGCCGCTGGTCTATTTAGATAGCGGGGCGAGTGCCCAAAAACCACGCGCTGTAATCGACGCGATCTCGTCTGTCTATGAATCCGAATACGCGAACGTTCACCGTGGCGTTCATTATATGAGCCAGAAGGCGACAGATAGGATGGAGGCCGCCCGTGAAACGGTTCGTGCTTTTATAAATGCGCGGGATATTCGCGAGGTCATCTTCGTTCGCGGCGCAACTGAAGGCATCAACTTGGTGGCTTCAAGCTGGGGGCGGCAGAACCTGTCAGAGGGTGATGAGATTATCCTTTCCGTCATGGAGCATCATTCCAATATTGTGCCGTGGCAATTAATTGCCGAACAAACCGGGGCTGAGATTAAAGTTGTGCCGATCAGTGATGATGGCGCTCTCGATATGGATGCCTATGCCGATCTAATGTCGGACAGAACCAAGATCGTTGCGATTACGCATGTCTCTAATGCATTGGGAACGATTGTACCGGTTGAAGAAATTATCCGTATTGCTCACGAGCGCGATGTACCGGTCCTTCTCGATGGCTGCCAAGCAGCGCCGCATATGGTGCTGGATATGCAAGCCCTGGATGTCGATTTCTATGTGTTCTCAGGCCACAAGATCTATGGCCCGAGTGGTATAGGCGTCCTCTATGGAAAAGCTGAGTTACTGGAGGCGATGCCCCCTTACCATGGTGGTGGTGAGATGATTGATGTCGTCACCTTTGAAAAAACAACCTATGCCGATCTGCCGTTTAAGTTTGAAGCGGGAACACCGCATATTTCGGGCATCATCGGGATGGGGGCTGCTATTGAATATATCAACGGGCTAGGCCTTGAGAACATCGCGGCCCATGAGCATGATTTGCTAGAGTATGGCGCCGTAAAGCTCAGTGAGATCAATAGTTTGCGCATGATCGGAACAGCGCCGGAGAAAGCCGCAATCCTGTCTTTTGTGTTGGAAACAGTACATCCGCATGACGTGGGAACGATCCTTGATCGTGAAGGTATTGCTGTTCGGACCGGACATCATTGTGCGCAGCCTGTTATGGATCGTTTTGACATCGCGGCAACGATTCGTGCCTCAATTGGCATGTACAATACACGTGAGGAAATCGATACGCTTGTCGCTGGGTTGGGCCGTGTGCAGGAGATATTTGGCCAATGAGTGATGGTCTTACAGATCTTTACCAAGAGGTCATCCTCGATCACAGCCGTAACCCGCGGAATTTTGGGCCGGCGGATGAAGCTGACCGAACAGCACGGGGTAACAATCCATTATGTGGCGATCGCGTAACGGTGTTTCTCAATCTTGATGGTGATGAGATTTCAGATGCACAGTTCGATGCGCGCGGCTGCGCGATATCACTAGCGTCTGCGTCGATGATGACCGAGATGATTAAGGGGAAATCTGTCGAAGAGGCTAAGGCCTTGTTCGAAAAATTTCATGCCTTGGTGACCGGAGAAAACGGATTTGGGGCGGGCCCTGATCTTGCTGATCTCGCGACACTTTCTGGCGTAAAAGATTTCCCGACTCGCATTAAGTGCGCGACATTGGCTTGGCATGCCATGGTCGCGGCCCTCGATGGGACTGATGAAGACGTAAAGACGGAATGAGTATCAAAAGATGATGTTTTGGAAGAAATCAACACCACCAGAATCAGAAAGCGTTTCGGAAACCAACTTGGAAACGCCTATGTCTGTGACGGAAACGGAAACGGCAGTGGAAGCCCCGCAAGAACAGGTACCAGTTGAACGACCTATCGCACCCGGACCTGATTCTATGACGCCGGTGTCTGAAATCGAATCTAAGCCTGATATCGAGCTAGCGGCAGAGCCAAAGGTTGATGCTCCGGTCGAAACCGCAGTGGGCACTGACATCGATGTAGCTGAAGCTCAGTTCGAAGGGAAAGTGATTGAGGCGATCTCAACGGTCTTTGATCCGGAGATACCGGTTAACATTTATGAATTAGGTCTTATCTATAATATAGATATTAATGGCATGAAGGATGTCCGGATCGATATGACTCTGACATCACCGGCGTGCCCAGTTGCAGGGACATTGCCTGGTGATGTTGAGCGAGTTGTACAAACCGTGGACGGTATAGGTGGTGTTGCTGTTGAACTCGTTTGGGAGCCTGCCTGGACCCCGGACCGGATGAGCGAAGCAGCGAAATTAGAACTTGGATTTATGTGAGGGCGCCTGAGATGACGACAACTGATAAAGTGCGTGACCGTCCGGCGGTGCTCAAAGTAACTGAGGCGGCATCGGCTCAATTAAAAAAGCTAATATCCACTCATAGTCCAGATGCTGCAGGCATAAGATTGGCCGTCAATGAAGGTGGCTGCAACGGCCTGACTTACGCGATGGACTTTGCGGAAGAAAAGGGCGCCGCCGATGAGGTTATGGAGCTCAATGGCGTGAAGCTGTTGATTGACCCTATGGCAGTTATGTATCTCGTCGGGACCGAAATGGATTTCGTCGAGGAAAAGCTCGGGTCTAATTTCGTCTTTCGCAACCCGAATGAAACCGGTCGCTGCGGCTGCGGTGAGTCTTTTAACGTCTAACGGCAAAGCTTTTATGGAAAATATTTATTCAATCGACGGCATCGTTCCTGTTGTCGATCCGAGTGCGTTCGTCCATCCATCAGCGACAATCATCGGTGACGTTATTGTTGGGAAGAACTGTTATGTCGGCCCAGGTGCCGCGCTACGAGGTGACATGGGGCGCATTGTTATGGAACCCCGTAGCAATATGCAGGATGGCTGTATTGCGCATACTTTCGCGGGCGGTGAAACGCTCTTGGAAGAAGCAGCCAATGTCGGTCACGGAGCAGTTCTGCATGGTTGCCACCTTGGCAAAGGCGTTCTGATAGGGATGAACGCTGTCATCATGGATGGCGCCCATATTGGCGATCATGCATTCGTAGCGGCCTTAGCCTTCGTGAAGGCTAATTTCTCAGTGCCATCTCGGAGCATCGTTGCTGGTATACCAGCGAAGATTGTTTCTGAAGTTAGCGATGAAGAGTTGCGCTGGAAGCAGCTGGGTGACGAGGATTATCAGGATATCATTCGTCGAAGTCATGCTTCGCTAAAGAAGGTTCAACCGTTGACATCAATAGAAGATGCAGCGAAGCCACGCGTGCGCATGGAAGGTATCCCGCCGCTCTATCAATATCGCGAACAAAATAAGTAGGTTTTAGGAAAACGCCTTAAAGCCGATAAGTGTAAATGTGTCTTTAATACCGGGGAGCGTTTGAAGTTTCTCGGTCACAAAATGTCCGATATCGACACCGTCATCCAGGTAGCACTTCATTAGTAAATCGTACTCGCCTGATATCGAATTGACTTCAGAAACCTGTTCGACGTTTAGGACTGCCGTCAGCGACTTGTAGGCTGGGCCGCCGAGCCTCGCATTGGAAAATACGGAAAAATCGTTTGCATTTGACTACTATATTCATCTTCGCTTTGCAGTGAGGGAGAGCCGTAGCATATAAAGGCGGGGCACATGTGGCCCATTCCAAAGACAAGCTTCTTCTGACGGTTGATCCCGCGTTGGGCGCTTTGGTGCTGGCTTACGATT